>Ga0209137_1001267_pt1 | contig 24336 bp, 29 predicted proteins | sample SaaInl5LU_22_DNA_FD_184642 | JGI IMG/M metagenome (GOLD analysis project Ga0209137, IMG submission 184642) | Marine microbial communities from expanding oxygen minimum zones in the Saanich Inlet - ESP_105LU_22_DNA (SPAdes) (version 2) | ecosystem: Environmental > Aquatic > Marine > Intertidal...
TTGAGTTCTGAAATACAAAAGGGGGTATGGAGGGCATCCACACCGAAAGCTTAGGCGCTTTCGGTGTGCTCGTCTAGTCCTTTAAATGTTTGAGTCAATAAAAGCAGCGAGCTGGCTTTTCGACAATGCGCCGACTTTTGTGGCTTCTGGTTCACCATTTTTGAAAAGAATGAGGGTTGGAATGCCGCGGATATTGAATTTCTCAGTCGCCTCACGATGATCGTCAACGTTCAGCTTGGCAATGGTTAGGCGCCCGTTATATTCGGTCGCAAGCTCTTCCAAGACCGGCGCGATCATCTTACAAGGGCCACACCATTCGGCCCAGAAGTCCACAAGTACAGGGGTTTGCGCATCGTTGATTGTTGAATCAAAGTTTTCGTTAGTCAAAGTTGTAATTTGATCGCTCATTTCGTCCTCGTTATGTTTTTTGTCTAGGCAGTGAGGTTTTCGGCCGCCTCGATCGCGGCATAAGTCAGTATACAGTCCGCGCCAGCACGAACCATTGATTCGAGACTTTCCATCATGACGGCCTTGCCGTCAATCCATCCGTTCTGATGTGCGGCTTGAATCATGGCGTATTCGCCACTGACTTGATAGATCGCAACCGGAACTTTAAAGGTTGTTTTGATGCGTTGGACGATATCGAGGTAGGGAAGCCCGGGTTTAATCATCACAATGTCTGCACCCTCGTAAAGATCTTCAGCAACCTCATGTAATGCTTCATCACTGTTGGAGGGATCCATTTGGTAGGTGCGCTTATCTTTTTTTCCGAGATTGGTGCTGGAGCCCACAGCATCTCGGAAGGGTCCGTAGAATGCGCTCGCGTATTTCGCGGAATAGGCCAAGATGCGTGTGTGGATGTGATCTTCATCTTCTAGCGCATCACGAATCAAACCAATGCGCCCATCCATCATGTCGCTCGGTGCAACGATATCGGCTCCTGCTTCTGCATGCGAGAGGGCTTGTTGCACCAAGACGTCACAGGTTTCGTCATTCAAGACGTAGCCTGATGCATCAATGAGGCCGTCTTGACCATGGGTGGTATAGGGATCGAGTGCGACATCGGTGATGACGCCGAGGTCAGGCAGTTCCGACTTGAGCGCGCGAACCGCACGCTGGACGAGGCCATCTGGGTTGTACGCTTCTCGTCCATCATCAGTCTTGTTGTCGCGAACGACCGGGAACAAGGCCACCGCCGGGATACCCAATAAAAATGCGCGTTCGGCTTGTTTCAGCATCAGATCAATCGATAACCGTTCAACTCCAGGCATTGAATGCACGGTCTCGCGTTCATCATGTCCATCAAGCACAAACATCGGGTAGATTAAATGTGAGGTCGTCAGGGTATTCTCTCTAACCAGCGCGCGTGAAAATGCGTCGCGGCGATTGCGACGCAGACGCCGTGTTGGATAACCGACTGGAAATATTTCCGCCATCGTAAACCTCTTTGGATGAAATCTATGCAGATGCCCATAGGGTATCTGAATTAAAATGGAGTTTCGCGTGTTTCAGCAATGAGGACTTGATGACAATGAGAGGAATCAGCGTTTGAAACGTGTGGTGTGGGCTGTCGGTCTCGTTGGCTTGATCTTGGTCATTTGGATCAGTCGCGACTCCATCAGCATCAGCGTGATGTTAAATCAGTACGCGGAATTTAAACGACTCGCCGACGATCAATTTTGGTGGGCGTTGAGCCTATTCTTTCTCAGTTACTTCGCGTCTGTGAGTTTATCGCTGCCGATCGCATCATTTCTGACCTTGACTGGAGCTGCAGTGTTCGGATGGGTGGCTTTGCCCACCATCGTGTTGGCGGCCACAGCTGGTGCATTTCTGGTGTTTATTCTGGCATCAACCGTCGCTCGGGAGTTCTTTTTCAGTCGTGCCGATGTGGTGCTCGATCGAGTTCGCTCGGTCTTTGCCAAAAGCCCGATCCGATGGCTTCTTACGATGCGCTTGATTCCATTTTTCCCCTTCTGGTTAGTCAATATTTTGCCCGCTCTGCTCTCGATGAAGTCTCGGGACTATCTTTTTGCGACCCTGATTGGAATCCTTCCGGGGACGGCGATTTATGTCGCTGTTGGTCGCGGCCTCGATACCATACTCACAGCTGGCGATGAGCCGGATTGGAATCTCTTGCAAAGCCCCGAGGTCTGGTTACCTTTGGTGTTGCTTGGTTCGTTGACAGCAGTCTCTGCGGTACTGAAGAGCCGCCATCAATAGGATTGGATAAATATGTGCATTCGTCTCTTTGTTTTGATCACTGTGCTGATGGCGAGCTATTCAGCCACCGCTCAATCGTGGAGTGAGATTGAGCATGAGGCTCGGGGCCAGACCGTTTATTTTTATGCCTGGGGAGGCTCTCCTGCGATCAATCAATACATTGAGCGTTGGGCCCAAATCGCCAGTGAACGTCATCAGATCAACGTTGAGCATGTCAAAGTTGATGATATTTCGATGGTGATACAAGGAATTCAGACCGCGAAACGAGTCGGTGCATCCGATCAGGGATCGGTTGATTTGCTTTGGATCAATGGCGAAAATTTCGCCCGGATGAAACGGGATGGACTGCTTGGCGATCCCTTTGTCTCTGGTTTGCCATCAGCGCGCTACATCAATCTGGATGATCCAACCATTGCTTCGGATTTTTCAGTCCCAACCGACGGTTTGGAGGCACCCTGGGGCCGAGCGCAGTTGGTCTTGATGCATGATCAGGCGCGGTTACCAACGCCCCCGCGGTCAATGCAGGCGCTTTTGCAATATGTTCAGGCGAATCCGGGGCGTATCACCTATCCAGAGCCGCCCAATTTCCATGGCACGACATTTCTCAAACAAGTTTTATTGGAAACGACGCTCTACCCACAATGGCTGAGTGAGCCTTATGCAACAGAGCGTTTTCAGGCAGCCACCGAGCCGATGTGGGCGCTTTTGGACGCGCTCCACCCTCACCTCTGGAGATCAGGGCGGGAATTCCCGGATTCAGCAGAGGCAATGATGGATTTATTCGCTGATGGTCTCCTGGACATGGCGCTCAGCTTTAATCCCAATGATGCGTCACAGCGCATCTTAGATGGCCGCTTTCCGCCCACAGTCAGGACTTATATTCACGAGCCTGGCACCATCGGTAATACGCATTTCCTGGCGATTCCATGGAATGCATCGGCCCGGGCAGGTGCGCAGGTTTGGATCAATCTGCTCCTTAGCGTTGAAGCGCAGGCGGATAAGGCTTCTCCTTCAGTCTGGGGTGATCCAACGGTGATTGATGTGGGGCGTTTGCGAGGAGCTGATCAGCAACGATTTGAGGCGCTTGAGTTGGGGCCTGCGACGTTAACCGGAGCTGAGCTTGGCATTCCTTTAGCCGAGCCGCACGCGAGCTGGGTTGAGCCGCTCGAAGCCGCATGGAAGTCACGCTATTTCGGACAGGCTCAGTGACTTGGGTTGAGCGTGTTTTTGGCCTGATTCTTGTCATCCCGGTTATCGGCTTATTCGATGAGGCCCTCGGTCAATATTCTGACCAATCATGGACCGCAGGTATCGATCGATTACTGGATGAGCCGGCGCTTGTTCAATCAATCGTCCTGTCGATTTGGGTTGCCGTTGTCTCGCTTGCGATCTCAATCAGTCTCGCTCGCTACCTGTCTGGTCAGTGTGTTGCCAGTGGCTCAGTCAGACGTTGGCAAAGCTTGTTACTTGCGATTCCTCACAGTGCCTTGGCATTGGGGTTATTGTTGGCGTTGTCCTCGGGAGGAGTCGGTTGGCGGTGGGTCTCACAATTCATCGAGCTCTCAGCTGATCGCCAATATCTGTTTCCGAGAGATCCGTGGGGACTTGGGCTCATCGCGTCCTTGGTCATCAAAGAAACGGCTTTTCTGACAGCGATTGCGATTCCAATTGCTCAACGATTGCCGCTCGCTTCCTATCGAGCACTCTCTCGACAGGCGGGTCTCACGCAGACCGAATCGTTTTATCAACTGATCTGGCCACAAGTGCTTGGTCTCATGAAGCCCGCTTTATTTGTGGTCTTCGTGTTTGGTTTGACCAACCTTGAGGTCAGTTTGATTTTAGGACCTGATCAACCGCAGGTAGTTGCAGTCCGATTGTTTCAGTTAGTGACAGATCCGAACCCGTTAAACCGCCAGGCCGGATCCTTGGGATTGATCATCCTATTGTTAAGTTTGGGCGTGGTTTGGCTTATTTTTCGACGCGTGTTTCGGACACGATTGCGTCAACAGAGGCCGGTGCATCAAACGCCGGGATGGTTATGGTTGTCGATCGATCGATGCCTGATTGGTCTGGTCTGCTTGTCGTTACTGAGTTTGCTTTTGTGGTCAGTCACGCAACGCTGGAGTGTGGCTGATGTATTGCCTGTGATGTCCTTTCGCCTGGCCACATTAGCTCCTTTGATTGATCCGATGATCATGTCACTGATGATCGGTTGTGCGACGACTTTCCTATCAGTGGGTCTCGCGATTGCAGTACTTGAGTATCAAGTGTTTCGAGGGCATGCGCGTTTGCATTGGGTGTGGTGGGCGTTTCTCTGGATGCCGGCGCTCCCAATGTCGGCGGGCCTTTTGGCTTGGATTTATCTTTTGGGCGGAGCACCTGGTCTTGGACCGGTGATCCTTGGACACACATTGATTGCGCTGCCTTATGTGATGATTGTGATGAGCGATGCCTGGTTCGCTCGTGATCTGCGGTATGAGATGATTTTGAGTCAATCAGGGCTATCTCGATGGCGAGCGGTGATACAGATCTGGATTCCTCGACACAGTCGATTACTCTTAATCGCCGCGGCATTAGCGTTTAGCGTGAGCTGTGCGCTATACACACAAACAGTTCTCTTAGGCGGCGGTCGGATAGAAACATTGATGACGGAATTGATGGTGGCCGTCAGCGGTGAGCGACGGATCGCTGCCTTTTCAGGCTTGATGAATCTGTTACTACCTTTAATGGCTTTTGTTTTGGTGCAGCGAGTGAATCAGTGGTCGTGGCGAAATCGGGTCGGAATGCAGGGAGAGGGCTATGCTGATTTTCGATAACGTTTCTGTGAAGCGTTCCGGCCGCTCGTTGTTCGACCCGATTTCTTTCGCGTTGAAACCCGGTCAGATATTCACCATTCAAGGCCCGTCTGGGCTTGGAAAATCCACCTTATTACAGGCACTGATTCAGCCCGAAGATTCTGTGGAACTGTCTGGTCAGGTGACGATGGATGGCCGGGCCATGGATCCGGTCGAGCGGCTAGCACCATGTTCGCAAACGGTGTTTCAAGACCCCTTGTTGTTCTCGCACTTATCGATCGGTGCCAATATTGCCTTATCTCTGAATCGATTCGATCAGGCGCAGCGGACTGCTCGGATCACAGCGCTTCTAGAGCAACTGGGTCTTGCTGGGATGATCGCGGGTGATCCTTTTCAGCTATCGCGTGGACAAATGATGCGTGTGTCAGTGGCGCGAGCGCTTGCGCCTCATCCAAAAGTGATTCTGTTAGATGAGCCTTTCAGCGCGCTGGATGCATTGACTCGGCAACAAGTGCAGTCTGCCCTATTTGAACAAATCAAGACGGATCTGGGATACGGTATTTTGGTGACCCATCATAGTGAGGACCGACCACCTGATGGAGAGAGCGTATGTTTGATGCCTTTTTCGTCCGGCGGCTGAAGTCGCCCTTGGCTTTTGCGGCCAAATCCCTGGATGCAATGGGAATCAGGGCAACTCAAGTGACTTTGATCGGTGCAGTGATTGGATTGGCTGCAGCTATCTTGATTGCGGCTGATGCACTTCTTCTCGGTGGGTTACTATTCCTCATGAATCGTCTGTTTGATGGCCTCGATGGTGCATTGGCAAGGCAACAGGGACCCACAGAACAGGGTGCATTTCTCGACATTACCTTGGATTTTTTGATTTACAGTGCGATCCCATTGGCGTTTGCGGTCCGCGACCCGGATGTGGCTTTAGCGGCTGCTTTTTTGCTATTTTCGTTTGTGGGCACAGGTTCGACATTTCTCGCGTTTTCGATTTTTGCCACTCGCCATGGCCTGAAAAACGAATCTCTCAAGGAGAAATCCATTTACTATCTGCAAGGACTGACCGAGGGTTTTGAAACGACCTTGGTTCTGACATTGATGTGTCTATTTCCACAGTGGTTTGAGTGGTTGGCATGGGGGTTTGGAGCACTCTGTTTGATGACCACAGGTTCAAGGATTGTTGAGGGACATCGAGTCTTACGTGGCATTTCAACCCCGGAGCCTGATAGGCTTTCGGAAACCTAATTAAGGAGTATGTATGAAATCATTGTTTCGGGGCGCGTTGATCGCTTCGTTGTTGGCGACTCCCGCGCTTGCGAACGAACCTTCCACCGATTTAGAAAAACTCAGTTACAGTTTGGGAATCATCCTCGGAGAACGCATCCAGAATGATTTTGGCGATTTGGATCCAAACTTCGTTCTTGAAGGATTGAAGGATTCGAAAGATCCCAACAGTTGGAAATTGGATCGCCCAGCGATCAATCAAGCGGTTCAAGACGCGCAAACACGCATTCGTGCACAACAGGAGCAACAGGTAGAGGCTATGTCTGAAGCAAATTTGAAATCGGGCGAAGCCTTTTTGGCTGAGAACGCAAAAAAAGATGGTGTGACGGTCACAGCGTCAGGCCTACAGTATCGTGTGATCACTGAGGGCGCCGGAGATGCTCCAAAGGCAACTGATACGGTCAAAGTGCATTATGAAGGCCGACTGATTTCTGGTGATGTCTTTGACAGTTCCATTGCTCGCGGCGAGCCGGTGAGCTTCCCACTGAATGGTGTGATTCCTGGTTGGTCTGAGGGTGTTCAATTGATGAAGGTCGGAGCAAAGTTTGAGTTTACCATTCCGTCGGCCTTAGCTTATGGACCCTCAGGAACTGGTCCAATCCCGCCGAATTCAGTTCTCGTGTTTGATGTTGAATTATTGGAAATTAACCCAGCGAATTAATCAGGGTTGATTGATATATGCGTCGACGAAGGCATCGAATGTGCCTTCGTTTGACGCAGCCACCGCTTGTTCCGCTAAAAGACTGTCTGCAGCCTCTTTTTTCATGAACGCCAGCTGTTCCTTGGATGGGGTAACGGTCTTCCAATTCTCATGATGTTGATGCGCTTGAGCCAATCCAAAGGCTAGGTGTCCCTCGGCCAGAGCTGCTTGTTCGATTTCTTCCGAGAGCAATGGACAGGTCCCATCCAAGCGAAGACGAGCGTCCTCTAATGCACCGGTGAAACTCTCTGTTTGAAAGCTCTGATTCAGCGCTTCTGCAACAGGGTCAAGTGTCGCAAGGAACTTAAGTCCAGCTTGCTTCAAGGTTGATTGCTGGTCGTATCGTTGATCCACTCGGCGTCCGGCCCAACTGGTTCTTGCATTCACGCCGTTGATCGAGACACATTCTTCATCGCTGTTGGGTGGGCTATCGGCAAGTGCAGAGGCGGTCATCAATAGTGTGATGAGAGATGCTTCATGGTCTGAAATTCCATTGCGGGCAAATGGATTGAGATCAATGGCTCGAACCTCTAAATACTCAATGCCCCGGTTGATCAGCGCTCGAACCGGACGTTCACCTGCCTGTTGCACGCGTTTTGGCCGAATGCTTGAGTAGTATTCGTTCTCAATTTGTAACACCGCAGTGTTGAGCTGCTTGAATCCGTTTTCATCTTTCAGTCCCAAACCCTCATAGGTTGGCCATGGATGATGAACCGCCTTGGCGAGGGTGTCACAGTATGTGTCGAGTTGATTAAAACAAATATTGATCGATTCTTGTGCAGCCGATTGATAACCCAGATCACTCATGCGAAGGCTGGTTGCGCCTTCGGCAAGCCGAGTTCGCCCAGACACTCGGAAGCGGTCTGTTGCCAGTAAACGGAAGCTTTCATCCACCGATGGACTTGCGCCGGTGAGGAGCATCATGAGCCATTGAATCCGCCGGAAATTCCGAATCGTCTGGAAATACCCCGAATCGCGCATGACTCGAACATCCGAGCCATCGGGATGGCCATTCATCGACGCTTTCCAGGCCCAAAAGTCATCATTAAATGAGAGGTTGAAGTGCACACCAGCGATGGTTTGCATTTGCCGTCCATAACGAAAACCGAGCCCGCGACGGTAAACCGTTTTGAGTCGACCAATATGTGACTCACCGTAATAGGCCAGCGGGATATCCTGATCAGATTCTGGCAGCCAGCAAGGCATCGATAGTGGCCAGATGCGCTCGTTAGGCAATACGGAGTTGGCAAAGGCATGGAGTTGCTCTAACTCCTGAATCGCAGCCTGTGGTGATGCATGTGTCCCTGTCACAAACTCAAGTAAGGCCTCAGAGTAGTCCGTTGTAATATGCGGGTGAGTTAGGGCTGAGCCCAACGCCTTGGGATGCGGTGTATCGGCCAACTGTCCGTTGTTCGCATGAACCCTTAGGCCTTCTTTCTCGATGCCAAATCGCATGCCGGCGAGGCGTTCAGCAAAGGATTCGGTGTGGCACTCATTGAAGACGCGCTTAGGAATGGTCGGTAATTTTAGTTGCACTCAATTTCCAAGGCTTTCAGCCATCGTTCAGGGTCATTGGTTCGATTGAGCTCGTCTGCAATCGATTGGATTAATCGTGATAAGTGATGGGTGTATTCACCAGATTCTGGCCACCGATCCTTTGGATGCCAGGGCCCTGCGGTTTCAGATTGTCCGGATGGGACGGATAACCCCAGTGAGCCAAACGGCTCCCAGTCAGTGCAGTAATACATCCCGGTAATGACAGCGCTCTCTTCAGATGCAGATAGGGGGTCCCCTTTGCTCGCTTTGCCACCATGCCAGCCAGCATTCACAAGAAAACAGCGCGTGTCATGAGCTTCCAGTAAATCCTCGAGAATGAATACATAGTCATCGAGGTTCCGCGGTAACAGGGTGTCCATGAATCCCGGTGTAAAACGGATATCAATTTCCGCCTGACGCTCTTCCAGTGGCCCAAGATGATTTCCATAGCCCAAGATAAACCAGGCCAAGCACTGCTCACGCGAAATTTTTGCGAGTGGCGGTAATACGCCAAGTGGATCGGTGGTCAGAATGACCAACTGACTCGGTCCTCGGGTATTGGACTCTGCGGTTGCATTCAGACGACTCAAGGGGAGCACCAAATGAGTAGTTGTCTTGAGCTCAGCACGGGTTTCTGGGTCATCAAGCAGCGGTTGGCGATCGCTTTCTAACGTTAAATTTTCAGCAATGGTTCCAAATCGCAGTGCTTCGTCAAGGCTGATAGGTAGGTTTTGATCCAAGTGCAATCGGCATCCATCAGCAAGTCGATGCAATCCTTCGTTGGACCAGGAGAGACCTCGGTCGCCGATCAATTGCCCACAACGTAGGGCCCAGGTCGTTTTCTGAGTACCTGCAGGACCTAAAAATAGCGTAATTTCGCCATCACCTTGAGCGGCAGCTCCATGCAGGGGTAAGGTATCTTTCTCTGGAAGTAAAAGTCCTAACAGGGTGAGTAGCGTGCGTCGCATCTCGCCTGTTGTTAGATCGCCCCCCATGAGAATCCGGCGTTTTCCCACATGAATCAGGATGACCCCACCGCCGTCACTGAGGATTTCCGCATCGCCAAAACTCGCCAATGGAGCCCAGATCAACTTCCATTCGGGTTTTTCACGTGGGTTAAATGTATCGGGGATGTGGCAGAGGTGATGACAGCTGAGCGCATGCCAGGCGCTCAGCGTGGTGATTTCGAGTGGAACTGCAATGTCAGGATCCACACCCATGTGCGCGTGGATACGATATCGAGAGCGTTCGACCACATCATCTTTGACGCGCTCCCAGATCGATTTGAACACCTGGGGGTCAAGTAAGTGAAACTGTGCATCGGCTCGAATCACATCGCTCACTGAGGGCTCATTCACGATGAACCGTTGAACGGTTGTCTTGCGCTCGGTTGAGACAACCAGTGCGCCCTTGGCTGACAGCTGTCCTTCGTTCAGCGCGAGCGCATGCTCAACTAACTCGGCTAAGGTGAGGTCGTCGTAACGACTCGACCCATCAGTTTTCATTGTAGTGTGTCAGACCTCGGTGGCTGATCAGAGAGAAGCCATTCTAAGTCAGCCTGATCGTATTGGTATACCCGTCCGCAGAAATGGCAGTCGACGGTTACCGAAGGTTGCTCTGCAAACAATTGTTTTACCTCGGTTTCACCAAGAGCACGGATTGCTCGAGACGATCGCTCTCGTGTGCATGAGCAGCCAAAATGAATCGAAAACGGGTCAAAACTTCGAGGGCTGAGTTCATGGAATAGCTTGTAGACCAACAGAGGGCCAGCATCAGAGGCGAGTTCTTCTTTGGTCACGGTGGCTGCAAGTGTCGATAGTGTCTCCCAATTTGATGGTTTGCTTGCGCGACTGCCACCTTCATCCGGGATGCGTTGAATCAGTAAGCCAGCAACTGTGGCCACATCACTGGAAAGCCATAATTTGGTATCGAGTTGTTCTGAACTGTCGAAATAGTGATTGATGCAACCCTCAATGGATCCAGATTCCAATGGGACGATGCCCTGATAACGCTCGCCCTGTTTTGGATCCACTGTGACGGCCATATAGCCTTTTCCGATCAGTTCACTGAAGGTGGTGTAGTGACCAATGTCATCCCATTGAGCGGTCGCTCGAATTCGTCCCTTCGAAGAGCATTCGGCAACCATCATGTTCACAGGACCAGCACCTTTAATCTGGACGATCATTTCACCATCGAATTTCAGCATATGCGCGAGCACGCAGGTTGCGGCCACCAATTCCGCACAGAGCGTTTTAACCGGGGTCGGCATCTTTTGATGATCGAGCATGTCGTCTTTCGATTGGCCAAGTTTCACCGTCATCAGACGTGCATCGGGAGCATCGTCACACAGATATTTCCTGACCGCATCATGGTCAGCTGGCAAATCAATCATGAAATATTCCTTTCAGCTTTGTCATCTGCCGACGCTCTCGTTTATTCGGTCGATGGTCAGCTGGTTGAAAGCCAGCTCTTGAGAATCGATTGAGGTCACGGTCGGTTTCTCGTTTTTTGATCGACTCAGGCGTTTCCTCGTACAGTTGTTGTGCTTCGACGGCCGGTCTTCGATCCTCGCGAATATCGATCACTTGGACGATCATATCGGTTTGCCCGCGAGAGATTTCAATCTCAAGGCCTGGGATCACCATCTTCGATGGTTTGGCTTTCACACCATCAATGTGGATTTTTCCGCCATCGACGGCATCACGCGCCAATCCTCGGGTTTTAAAGAATCGAGCAGCCCATAACCATTTATCCAGTCTCACACCGCTCATGGTCGACCGAAGGCCTCGAGTCCCGGGAATAAGACATCAAAATCATCGATTCCCTGTCTCCAAGTAGTTCGCGGTGGCTCAGAAAGATTTGGATGTCTGATCTCGACAACCTCGCGAACGCCAGCGCGATCAGCTGCATCGAGTACCTTGGGTGAATCATCCATGAATAGGGCTCGGTCAGGATTGATGGCATATTCATCGAACAATGCACGCCAAAAATCGGGATGCTCTTTAGCAACACCGTATTGGTGACTGGAAACAATGCCATCAACCATGTCAGCCAGTGGAACCACATTGAGTTTGAGTTGAATGACATCGGGATGTGCATTGGTCGCGATCAGTGTGCGAAGGGGCAGCGAATTCAGCGCTTGCAAAAATTGTTCAGCATGGGGACGAAACCGGATTAAGTGCGCTAATTGCTGCTTGGCTTCAATCAAATCAATGCCAAAAAAATCAGCCCAGTAATCGGTGCAATACCAAGCCAAGGTGCCTTCATGCTTCTTCAGTTCGCGATGAAACCGCTCCTGAATTGCGTGTTCCGGTTCACCGGTGAGATTAGCAACGATTGAATGGACGTTGTTTAACCAAAAGGTTGCGTCATAGTGCAAATCCAACAAAGTTCCATCCATATCCAACAGGACATCGTCGATTGAGCGCCAGTCAATGTTAAAGGGCATAGGGTGCCTCTTTGGGTAGTGCAAACAACTGCATCACAGCTTGATAAATTCGGGCGATATCATCAAGGCCTGCATATCGTCCACTCGGACCGCCGTGTCCTGCATTGAGTTCGGTGTATAGCAGAAATGGTCCGCCTTCGGCGATGGCTTGAAGCTGGTGAATCCAGCGTGCCGGTTCCCAATAGGTGACTCGCGGGTCAGTGAGGCCTGCTGTTGCCAAGATGCATGGATACGGACGTTGCTCGACCATCAGCGTCGGCGAGAAGTGAGCCAGCCGACGCTTGGCATCGGAAGATTCGATCGGATTGCCCCACTCGGGCCATTCTGGAGGCGTCAATGGAAGATCAGCGTCGAGCATGGTTTCGAGCACATCCACAAATGGCACGTCAGCGATGACGCCTTTAAACAGTTCTGGTCGACGCATGACGGTGGTGCCAACCAATAAACCACCAGCACTCCCACCGTGTAGAACAATGTTTCCGGCCGAGGTCCATCCATCGCGAATCAAGGTTTCGGCAGCACCGATGAGATCATCAAAGGATCGATCTTTGTTAGCCATGCGGCCCGATCGATACCATTGGTATCCATTCTCCATGCCACCACGGACATGCGCTGTCACATGAATCACGCCTCGAGTTAACAGTGTCCGGCGACTGGCGCTGAAGCCAGGTGTGAGACTCATGCCGTAAGCGCCATAGCCTGTCAACAAGACAGGACTTTGCGCGCTTGGAGTGACATCACGATGGCGGACGATGGTCATGGGGATTTTCTGACCATCGCCGGAGATTCCATAGTGACGCTGGACGATGTAGTTCGATTCTGTGTGGCCATTCGGCGGTGACGAGACTTTCAATCGGACGGATTCGCCGGTTCGTAAGTCAATCTCGCGAACCTCTGGCGGCATGGCGGGAGTGGAGATTCGCATGCGAATCTTGTCGCGTTCAAAACCCGGTAAAGGATCGAGGTGTGCATCATGGATTGACGATTCAAGCGCTAAGGTCTGTCGAATCTTGAAGGTCTCTGGATCTGGTTCGGCAATGAAATAACGGCCACAGCCTTCTTCAGAGTATTCAATGATCCAGTGATTTTTCAGGATTTCGAAATCACTGAAGAGATGTCCTTGTGTCGGAACCCAAAGGATGTGCCATTGGTCGGGGTTGCTAGGCTGAGTTAATGTGGGAATCGGCGCTCGAAACAGTGCAAAGTCTTCGTGGTTTTGGTTGCCACGGATGATCAAATAGGGCTCAACATGTTCAACTTCATATTCCAACCCCTCGATCCAATCGGTCACAGTCATGAGAGTGAGGTCATCGAGGGATGCAGGAAGCAGAAAGGTTTGGCTGGTTTGGTGATCATGAATATCAATGGTGATCCAAGCCTCTGAACTGGTTTTACCAAGACCAATGAATCGACCAGGATGATCGAGTTGAAAGACTAACTGGTCGTCACTTTGGCTTGTGCCGACGAGATGACACCAAACGGTACTCGGCCGTTGATGTTCATCTAAACGTGTGTAAAGAATTTTCGAACTGTCAGCGCTCCACTCAAAGTCACCACGGCAGTCGACTAGGGCTGGTTCCAATGGTTGGTTGGAGCCGGCATTGAAGATGGTGAGGATGTAGCGTTCGGATCCTTGTCGGTCTTCAGTGACCGCAAACAGCTGATGGTTAGGTGAGTGATCAGCTGCTCCAATGTCGTAGTAAGGATGATTGGATGCGCGTTCGTCGCCGCACAACAGAATTTGTGCGTCTTGAGCGTCCTGTTGTCTCAGGAAATCAGGATGCTCGGCACCTTCAACAAAGCGTTGCCAGTATTGAAATTCTCCTTCCCAGATGGCCACCGAGTCGTCCCGATCGCGGATTGTCGCTTTCAGTTCATCGATGATCCATTGTCTGGATGTGTCGCCACCAAGCCATCGGTCCGCCGTTTGATTTTGCGTTTCCAGATAGCTGCGAATGTCAGCAGGTAGCGAGTCAGGATCCTCGAGTACTTCTTGCCAGTTTGCGGCTTTGAGCCAGTGATTTTCTGTCGTTGGGGTTTGCATGACCCTAGTGTACGCTAGCCGCTCGCTATTGTGAGGTCTTATGGCAGTCGCTGATTGGATACGTATAGCGATCCTTTCTCTGGTGTGGGGAGGATCGTTTTTCTTTGTTGAAGTGATGCTTGAGGCGATGCCGCCAATGACAAGTGTACTTGGTCGTTTAATAGTCGGTCTTGCCGGCTTGGTCGGCCTATTGAAACTATTAGGGCACCCACTTCGACCCTTGATGACTCAATGGCGCTCGTTTGCCTTTATTGGATTGATCAATAACGCGATCCCATTCAGTTTGATTAGTTTTGGTCAGACTGAAATTACAGGATCTCTTGCGTCAATCATCAACGCCTCGACGCCCATTATGACAGCGGTGGTTGCTCATCAATTGACCACAGATGAACGGCTGTCCTTGAGAAAGACTTTCGGCATTGCGTTTGGATTTGGTGGTGTTTTGGTGTTGTTTGGCCCCGCAGCAATGCAGGGTGGCGCGTCATTTCTTGGGATGGCAGCAGGTCTAACGGCAACGATTTGTTACGCATTTGGGTCGGTGTATTCAAAGCGCTTGAAGTCCAATCCCCCGATGTTGAATGCGACGGGTCAGGTCCTTTATGGAACTCTCTGGATGTTCCCTGTTGTCTGTCTGATCGATCAGCCATGGAGCCTTCCAATGCCTGGAATAGGTCCTTGGTTGGCTTTGATGGGTATCGGCTTATTATCCACAACGCTGGCATTTTTTATCTATTTTCGAGTGCTCAAGACCGCCGGCGCTAGTAACGTTGTGTTGGTCACATTTTTGGTTCCAGTCAGTGCCTCAGCGCTTGGCATCGCCTTCTTGGGCGAGGTTTTGGCAATACAGCATATCCTTGCTTATCTATTGATTGCGTTGGGACTGGCGATCATTGATGGACGAATAGTTGCAAGACTTGCCCAAATGCGACTAAAGTCGCAAATCTAGAGTGAACAATCGTTAAACGGAGTTTCGATGAAACACGCACTCGCCTTGTTATGCTGTCTAGCTAGCTCTGTGTCAGCGGCCGATACACACAAAGCCACCTTTGGTGGCGGATGCTTCTGGTGCTTGGAGCCCCCTTTTGAATCCATTCATGGTGTCAGCGCAGTGGTGTCTGGTTATGCGGGTGGCTCGACAAGTGATCCAACCTACGCCGAAGTGACGGCTGGACACACTGGACACATTGAGGTCGTGGAAGTCACCTATGACGCCAGGATCGTAGACTACCAGGCCTTGTTGGAGACCTTTTGGAAACAAGTGGATCCAACCGATGCTGGCGGGCAATTTGTTGATCGCGGTTCGCAGTATCGGACGGTGATTTTTACGCACAATGAGGAGCAGATGGCACTGGCTCTTGAGTCGAAGCGTCGGCTCGAGCAAGCAGGGCTCTTTGATGCGCCGATCGTGACGGAAATTCTCCCAGCGCCAACTTTTTACATGGCTGAGGATTATCATCAGGACTACTACAAAACCAATGCCTTGCAATATAAATTCTATCGCTATCGGTCGGGCCGAGATCAATTTCTCGATCGGGCATGGGCGCAGCAACCGGGATTCAGGCTATTTGATGGAGCCGCATTGAAAGAGAGCACCTATCGAAAACCAAGTGTTGAGGAAATTCGGGCTCAATTGACTCCATTGCAATTTCAAGTCACTCAGGACGATGGCACTGAACCCCCCTTCCAAAACGTGTATTGGGATCAAAAAGCTGACGGTATTTACGTCGATATCGTCAGTGGTGAACCCTTATTTAGCTCGCTTCATAAATACGATTCGGGAACCGGATGGCCTTCCTTTTGGCAGCCACTTGAGTCATCACATATTGTTGAAAGGGATGATTCAAAGCTCTGGATGAAGCGGATTGAGGTCCGTTCGAAATTTGGTGATTCACATCTGGGGCATGTGTTTCCCGATGGCCCTGCGCCGACGGGACTTCGATACTGCATCAATTCTGCTTCGCTCGAGTTTATCCCCGTGGCGAATCTTAAAGCCCGTGGTTATGAAAAATATCTGAGCCAATTTGAGAATGCGCTCAATCAGTGATTGAAAGCCATGAATTTGCACCTATGATCGATTTACCGAAATCACAATAAGGAATCCCCATGACAGTGACTATTTCCCACCGAGGCGACATGATCGAAGTCGACGGCGGCTTGCCAGCGGTCGGTGCAAAAGCGCCTGAGTTTTCATTGGTCGCTAACGATTTGTCAGAAATCACGTTGGCTTCTTACGCTGGAAAACATCTGATTCTCAACATTTTTCCATCCATCGACACGCCGACATGCGCGCAGAGTACTCGTCGATTCAACGAGGAACTCTCGTCACTTGCCGATACTCACGTATTGTGTGTCAGTGCGGATCTTCCGTTTGCTCAATCGCGTTTTTGTGGGGCAGAAGGACTTGAGCGTGTTGAGACGGGTTCGACCTTCCGATCCAGCTTTTCAGACGATTATGGTGTGACGATTTTGTCCGGTAAATTGACTGGGTTAACAACGCGCGCTGTGGTTGTGATTGGCCCTGATGCCAAGGTCAAACATGTCGAGCTGGTTCCAGAGATCGGTCAAGAGCCTGACTACGCGGCCGCCCTCGCAGTGTTATAAATTACTTCAGCAAGGAGGCGATGGATTCACGAGTCGCCTCTGTTGCTTGCTCTGCTTCGCGAGTCAACTGCTCATAGACATCGATAATTTGATTGGCCATCGCGGTCAATTCACTGCCGCCGCCAGATTGACCGCCGGTTTTGCTGATTAAAACGGGATCTTTGAGAGAATCGTTTAATTCTTGAATTAAGAGCCAAGCTCGGCGATACGACATATTGATGGATTTCGCTGCTTGAGACAGCGAGTGTTCCTTCTGGATGGCTTTGAGTAGCGCAATCTTCCCGGGCCCTAACAGCGTGTCGTTGTCATCCAAGGCGAGCTTGAGTTTGAGGCGCGGGACCGACACGTTCAGCAATCCCGGTCTTTAACCTTTCGCGTGACTTTACGCGGATGGAGGATATAGCAAGTTCCAATCTCGTTATCGCCACGAGTAACGAACATGCGGTAGGGATCGCTTTTAACGCGGACTTTGACTGGACCACCGTAGGAGCGTTCAAAGGTTGCTGATGCCCCGCCGAGGACTTGCAGCGAACATTGCGTCATCGATTTATGAGAGACGCTCACCCCAACTTCTTTCAGGTTATTGGCAATATCCTTGCAGAATTCTTGGTCGATATTTGAGCTCGTAAAATCTCGAGCGATCGCTTGCGTTGAGACCAGCCAAAGGCTGCTGATAAGTACAATGAGTTTGATCATGGTAAGAGCCTAGCAAGCCTTGGTCTGACTGAACAGAGGTCAGTGATTCATTCGGTGATGATTTGTCTCTTTGCGTGGATCTTGATTGATTAAGCCAAGCGCTTTCACGATAGCCCAGCCCATGACGCCGACCATTAATGCGACAACAATTAGGCTTGGCCATAAGGTGTTGAATGTTTCTGTGTCAATTTCAAACATAAGAGCTCCATCGATCTTTGCATGACAGAAGGATAAGCCCCCAAGTTCGCTAGGATTTGCCGGATCTGATAGAGAACTTGATCGAGATCAGTTCGCGCGCTCGTCAAGCTCCATAAATCGCAGGAATTTGAGTTCGAGCTCTGTTTGAAGACTCTGATAGCGGGTGGATTCTGATGCCGCATGTTCGGGATTAGACTGGAAAAAATCCGGAGCTGCCATTGCATCCTCGAGCGCTTTGATTTCGATTTCTAATCGTTCAATTTCTGCCCCAAGGGCGTCATATTCGCGTTTTTCATGGAAGGCGAGTTTTTTAGGCGGTTGTTGTTTGACGTCTTGAGAGACTGTTTTTTCCGCAGTAGCGTGTTCGGCCGGTTCTGAAGCCTTGGGTCGTTGTCTGATCCAGTCGCTGTAGCCGCCCACATACTCACGAAGCTTGTGATCTGGATCAAACGACCAAATCCCCGTGACAACAGAATCCAAGAAATCGCGATCGTGACTGATGAGAATCAGCGTTCCTTTGAAGCCGAGTAATGTGTCACGAAGGATATCTAACGTCTCTAAGTCGAGATCGTTGGTTGGCTCATCCATGATCAACAAGTTGGCGGGTTTCAAAAAGAGCCGAGCCAGTAACAAACGGTTGCGTTCGCCACCCGAGAGCATTCGCGTTGGACCGCGAGCGCGTTCTGGAGAGAACAGAAAGTCTTGCAGGTACCCAATCACATGTTTTTTACCGCCACCAACTTCAACGAAATCCGACCCATGGTGCAGATTGTCAATCACCGTGGCATCGTCATCGAGTGTCTCGCGAAGCTGGTCAAAGACGGCGATCTCGAGGTTTGTTCCGAGCTTTGCTGTTCCAGATGTGGGCGTCATTTGCCCCAGCAGCGTTTTAATTAATGTACTTTTACCCGCGCCATTTGGACCGATGACACCGATGCGATCACCTCGCAGCACTGTCGTGGAAAAATGCTCGAACAATCGCTTGTTGCTGAGTGTGAGGCCTAAATCCTGCGCTTCGATGACCAGGCGCCCTGATTTGGACGCATCCATCAGTGTCAGATCAGCGGTCTGTTGGCGCTCGCGGCGTGCTGCGCGTTCATTTCTTAATTGCTCAAGCGCTCGAACACGCCCTTCATTGCGCGTGCGTCGAGCTTTGATTCCTTGCCGAATCCACTCTTCCTCTTTGGCTAATTTTTTATCAAAGGTGGCGAATTGATCAGCTTCAGCCGATAACTCCTGATCGCGTCGTTCAAGGTAGGTTTGATAGTTGCACTCATAACTTCGCAAAATTCCGCGGTCGAGTTCGACGATTCGTGTCGCCAAGGCATCGAGAAAACGGCGGTCGTGAGTGATGAAAAGAACCGCGCCTTGGAATAAGCGAATCTGCTCTTCAAGCCATTCGATGGCGGGGATATCCAAATGGTTGGTAGGCTCATCGAGTAGTAATAAGTCGGGCTCAATCACCAATGCCCGGGCCAATAAAACACGACGTTTCATGCCGCCAGATAGAGCATTGAACTGAGTCTCTGGATCCAGCCCAAATCTGGATAGTGTTTGATCGACCATTTGCTCAACACGCCAACCATTGGCGGCTTCCAGTGCATGTTGGCAGTCTTCAAGCTCTTGCATGTGTTTGTCTGAAGGATCACTTTCGAGGGATTTCAGAACCCGGTGATAACGCTCGAGTAACGGGGTCAAGTCACCAAGGCCTGATGCGACCACCTCAAAGATTGTTCCGTCGGTCCCTGTTGGCACATCCTGCACCAGCCGAGCGACTTTGAGGCTTTGGCTCTTATTGATATCACCAGAGTCTGCCTGAATCTCTCCAGCGATTAACTTCATCAGGGTCGATTTTCCAGCACCGTTTCTGCCGAGCAATCCGATCCGCTCCTTGGGCTGAATCTTGAGACTTAAGTCATCGAGAATCGCAGGCCCCCCAAAGCTCACTTGAATATTTTGAATGGATAAGACGCTCAAATCATGGCTCCATGAAAGCCCAATTGACGCCAAGCTTCATAGAGAACGATTGCGACGGAATTGGAAAGATTCAGACTTCGGTTATTGGGACACATCGGAATCCGAATCACTTCTGTGATTGCTTGGTCATGCCGAATGGCCTCTGGGAGACCCCGTGTTTCCGGCCCAAATAACAATACATCGTCTGGCTGAAAATCGATCGCGTCGTAGTGTTGGTTTCCTTTGGTCGAGAGGGCAAAGATCCGATTTTTCTGTTGGTCCCGATAGTGCTCCCAGGAGTCAAATTCGATGACGGGAGCGAGGTCGTGATAATCGAGTCCCGAGCGTCGCACGGATTTTTCATCAAGAGAAAAGCCTAGAGGTTTAATGAGATGCAACTGGCTACCTGTGTTTGCACATAAGCGGATGATATTGCCTGTATTCGGCGGTATTTCGGGCTGATAAAGGCAGATATTGAGCATGGCGAGACGATACGCGCGTTGATGATGAAAAGGAAGTAGGCTGGCTTCTTTCCAAAGTGGACCGAATCCGGCATCCAGATAGCTCTTTTTCTTTCGTCTGAAGTCCTTAAAGATTAGCCATGGAGGTGTGTATGCATTCTGTTGAATTACAAATTATTCCGCGAACGTCAGACATCGGAAATTTAGAGGTTAAACGTGCGTTACCCTCTCGAGAAAAGCGTTCCGTTGGATCCTTTGTTTTTTGGGATCAATTTGGTCCCGGAGAATTGTTAGAGGGTGTTGGCCTTGATGTACGTCCTCATCCACACATTGGATTGTCGACATTGAGTTATTTGTTTGCGGGCTCAATGCAGCATAGAGATAGCTTGGGCAACGATATGATCATTGGTCCTGATGCCGTGAATTTGATGACAGCTGGATCTGGAATCGTGCATTCAGAGCGATCGGATTCAGTATCAAGACAGGGTGTCTCTCAGTTATTTGGTATTCAAAGCTGGTTGGCGTTGCCAAAGACAATGGAAGACACTCAGCCAGATTTTCGTCACTATGGTGAAGGTTCTCTTCCGACCTTTTCTGAGTCTGAGGTCGAGGGCCGAGTGTTATTGGGTAATTGGTTAGGGCTTCAAAGTCCGGTTGATTTCCCGGCTGAATCGTTATACGTCGATCTGCAGATGCAACCTGGGGGTCGGATTCACTATCCGAAAGGCCAGGTGGAGCGAGCCATCTATAGTGCCGATGGACCACTTGAGGTTGACGGAGTGAGTTACCCAGCATCGGAACTTTTGGTGTTGGCGCCTGATCGCGATGTTCAGATCACAGCCCCCGTGGGTGCTCGTGTGCTCTGTTTTGGGGGGGAGCCGCTGGATGGCTCGCGGTATTTGTGGTGGAACTTTGTGGCTTCGGATCCAGCACGCATTGAGCAGGCGAAAATAGACTGGGTCGGGGGGCGCTTTGATCAAGTCCCTGGTGATGATGAATGGATTCCACTCCCTGCAAATAGCTGATTTCTCAGCCAGTGGGCAAGCGCTTGATCTGGGAGTTCGGGAATCGTTTCAAAGTCGATTGTCGGGAGAAGTTCAAAGCATATGGGTTGATCGAGTCGCCGCTTGATTTCGTGCATGTAAAGACCAAGGCGCAAGCTTAACGCGGTCCGAGAGGCTTTCTGGAAGAGTTTTGAATTGGCGCCCTCAAAACGAATGGGTAGGACGTCGCAGTTTGAGGCTTTGATCAATCGGCTGACTAGTGGTTTCCATGCATCATCCTCGACGGGTGCTCCTGGGCGTTGTGACCAAGAGACTGCGCCCGCTGGGAAGAGAGCGACAACGCCGCCGGATTTGAGTGTCTGAATCGACTGACGTCGGGTTTCTACATTCTGTTTGGTGGCTTGCCGACCTGGTTGAAATTCAATCGGCAGGATGTTTGGATTCAACGATGGCTCTTGTCGTAGGACACCATTGGCGATCACTCGAAAATTTGGATCGATCCGAGATGCGATCCATGCCAATGTCACCCCGTCGGCAACGCCAAAGGGATGGTTTGCAATCAACAGTAAGCCCTTATCGTTGCGTCGCGATGGAAGCGTAAACTGATCGGTTGATGGGCCACGACATCCGAGATGGTCGATGGCGACGTCCCAAACATCTGGGGTTTGAAAGGTTGTGGATGCAGATTGGAAGTTACGATACCTCCGCATCAAGCGACCTCGCCCGGTAAGGGCTTCCATGGTTTTGATCAAAAGCCTTTGGGGGACAGGCATCCAATCTTCAGCATATGAAATGGTTTGTGGTTTCAAGATCAATTCATCAAACGTCAAGACTCTGAAATAAAACCTTCATACACTACAGAAATCAAGTAGGAGGAAAGAATGAAGCATCTGACCGATACGCACGCACACACGGTTGCCAGCACTCACGCCTATTCAACAGTGGAAGAATATTTTCGGGCGGCGTCAGAGAAAGGGTTGCAGCTATTCAGTATTACCGATCATGGCCCAGAGATGCCTGACTCACCGCATCCTTGGCATTTTGGAAATATGCGGGTACTTCCTCGGGTTCGATACGGGGTTGCGATGCTTCGTGGAGTTGAGGCGAATATTTGTCCATCTGAACATCGTCGGCTCGATGTGAACGAGATGCTCATGAGTTTTATGGATTTTGGAATCGCAAGCTTCCATGAGCCGGTATTTCCACCATCCACACGAAAAGAGCACACTCAAGCTGCCATTGAGGCGATGGAAACCGGCTTAATACAGATTCTTGGGCACCCTGGTAATCCAAATTATCCAATTGATATCAAAGAAGTCGTGCGGGCCGCACGTGATCATAATGTGCTGATCGAGATCAACAACTCATCCTTTGTCAGTTCGAGATTAGGTAGTGAACCTTTTTGCGTTGAAATTCTTGAGACTGTTCATGCGCTCGACTGGAAAGTTGCGTTATCCAGTGATTCGCATGTTCACTACACTGTTGGCGATGTGGATATCGCGCTCAAGAAAATTCAGCAAATTGGTTTTCCTGAAAGTCAGGTCGTGACCATGAGCCCAAAGCGCCTTCTTGAGTTTTTAGCAGAGCATGACAAACCGGTTGTCGACGAGCTTTCGGGATGGTTGGCTGAGGTCGATTTGCCCCCGATTATTGAGATGTAACTTCGATTATTGGCACTGATGTTCTCTTTAATCTACGCCCATTGCTTTGTGTTTAAACAAAGGGTGAGTATCCTTGCCGATTTTGAAAGAAGTCTTCAATGGAACTTGCCGGCTTAGACATAGCGATCCTGATATTTGTTGCATTACTCGCCGGTGCGATCAATACGGTGGCCGGCGGTGGATCGAATTTAGTGTTGCCCACATTAATGATGATGGGAATGCCTCCAGAAGTCGCGAACGCAACGAATCGAGTGGGTATTTTTGTCGAGTCGGTGGTCGCCATTTCTGAATTTAAGCGACATGACAGACTTGAGACCTTTGACCTTAAGGCGATTTTAATACCGATGGCGATCGGTGGTCTTTTTGGTTCTTTAGCGGCAGCATTTGCGCCGCCGGATATCCTGAAACCTCTGCTCATTGGAACGATGATTGGCATGTCACTGTTGGTTCTATTCCGTCCAGCAGTGGTGTCTCCTCCGACTGGAACTGAAGTGCGTCGAGTGAGTGAAACGCCGTCGGCGCGTGTCGGATTGTTAGCGGCTGGATTTTATGGTGGGTTTGTTCAAGCCGGCGTTGGGTTTTTACTGTTGGCGTCTATTGCTGGAACTTTGCGATATGACATTGTTCGGGCAAATGCAATCAAACTCGTTTGCACATTCGTCTTCACAGCAGTCTCACTCGCCATCTTTATTTGGCAAGACCAGGTTGCTTGGATCGCGGGATTGATTCTGTCGATCGGCTATGTCGCAGGCGCTTATTTCGGTGTCAAACTTGCTGTGTATGCTGACCCCAAACTACTGCGATGGTTTTTATTTACGGCGACGCTGCTCGCAGGAGGAGCAGCCTTGCTATTGTAACCAAGTTTCAGTTGGTGTGATTACTCAATCACGAGCCACAAAACGACGGCAACAACGACTGCGCCGATGATGTATTTCATTGTTGAGCTCGCTTCCTCGTCTGCATCATTCGTCGCAGGGATCGATTCAGTGGCTGTTGTTGCTTTAGTGCCTGCCTGAGGAGCAGATTTTGGTGCTTCTGTCATTGTCTGTGGTGCAGGTGTTGGCTCGGCTTCGACAGACGCCCCATCGACACAGTTAACACAACGACGCCCTTGGGGCTTTTGTTCACCAGTTTTCGTATAAGCGGTTGTTTTATCGATTTCGGTGCCGCAGACAGAACATGTACGCACAATTCAATTCCTTTTAAAGGTCAGTGGTATCTGCATCCTAAGAGATTATTTAGGATAATTTCAACGATTTAGGGAAGATCAGGTCAGATTTATGGGATTGCGATGGTCTGTCAGATCCGAATTGGTAGATAATTCAGTCCCAAGTGGGAGTTTCAGATGGCAGACGATGACCGGATTAGAGAGTTCTTAAAATTAAGGAAACAGGTGAAAGATGATCCCAAGCGAATCGCTGCGGTGATTCGAAAGTGGATGACGTCGGATGTACCTGCACACAAAAAACCAAAAAGGTAGGTGTCTATCATGGTAGAAGAACACACTCCCATTCAGAAAATATGGTGGTGGATCGTCACCTTATATTATCTAACGCGCGACATAGATCGCGCGATCGAACGTCTTCAGGCGCGCCAAGCTTGCGCCAAAGGTCAATGTCAATTACCGGAAGTGAAATCTGACCCGTAATAAATCAAGGAGCGAGACCGCGTGAAACATATCAGGCGGTCTGTTGTGGATTAAAATTTAATTCCTAATAGGAATCGC
>Ga0209137_1001268_pt1 | contig 24323 bp, 21 predicted proteins | sample SaaInl5LU_22_DNA_FD_184642 | JGI IMG/M metagenome (GOLD analysis project Ga0209137, IMG submission 184642) | Marine microbial communities from expanding oxygen minimum zones in the Saanich Inlet - ESP_105LU_22_DNA (SPAdes) (version 2) | ecosystem: Environmental > Aquatic > Marine > Intertidal...
GTCTTTTTCATCGTTGTCCTTTTCGAAGAAAACATTACCAACTAACTCAATAAAGAACATAACCTGTGTTCTACTAAATTGCAAAGAACGCACATCTTGTTCCAATTTACTTAAGGGTGAGGACGAAGACACCAACTGTAAATTTAGACCAATAGTTGATTTCCATAAATCGTTGATTGCATTGTCTCTCTCTTCCAAGGACAAATAACAAAGAAAACCAATAAATTTCAAGAAAGACCGAAGTTGTTCATCAGTCATCTTCATAGAAATAAGGAGCTCGGTAACATTTTGTCTTTGAGCCATTGTTTCACGTTGCTCACCAGACACCTCTTAAGAGACCTCACAAGACACCTCACAAGAGACCACACAAGACACCTCACCAGAGACCACACCAGACACCTCTTAAGAGACCTCACAAGACACCTCACAAGAGACCACACAAGACACCTCTTAAGAGACCTCACAAGACACCTCACAAGAGATCACACAATACACCTCACCAGAGACCACACCAGAGATCACACAATACACCTCACCAGAGACCACACCAGAGATCACACAATACACCTCACCAGAGACCACACAAGAGACCACACAAGAGACCACACAAGAGACCACACAAGAGACCACACAAGAGACCACACAAGAGACCTCACAAGAGAATGCGTTGAATGGGGGGTCCGGCACACAGGTAAGTCCCTTAATGAACTATGAGAACAGTGATAGTAAAGGGAATACTCGTTGACAGGGCGCAATCTCCGCGTTCCGGGCTCGCTGCAGTGCTGTACAGGCACCTCTTCTCAACCTGTGAGCCCCAAGTCTTCTGCGAGAGTACTTCTCAGGTATTCTCCGTTAGTTAGAGCAAAAGAGTGAACACACGAACACACAACAAGTGGTGAGAGTGAGTTGTCAAAATATGTCGGTTACAGAACACGGCATTCACAATAAGTACTTTGGCACACCTGGCTACTGGTACTAGCAAGTCATACATAATAACGATAAACAGGACATTTCATGATATAACGTAAATAATGTTGGATAATCGACGACGGAATCGTCGTCTTGACGGCGACTTCAAACTAACAGAAAAGACGGAATCGTCGACGGATTCGTCGTATAACGACGGAATCGTCGTAAAATCAACGATACTTATCGCTCATGATGCACAACTTATTCAACTGGTCGCATTTAATTCACTCCAAAATGGCGACAATTCATACAGTGACGGTTTTTCATATACTACTCATACGTCAAGAAAAAGATATGTTGACAAAATCAAAAAAGGATAATTACGACAATTTATACGCAAACGTGAAACGGTCATAAAAAAACAAACAAAAAACATTATAAAAAATTACATTTAGAGGTAAAGCAGTATATGTAAGCAATGATATGTATAAATAAATATTTTTCCAACATATTATCCAATGAAAAGAAAAAAGAAGTATGTAAAGAATATATAATTCCCAATATTTTTGATTTTAATTTAATCAAAGATGACTTCCATTATATAACAAATATTGAAGCCAGAGTAAATTACGAAGAATGCAAAAATGTCAATTCAATATTTATCAATTATATAAAAATAGAAATTGGAAATCAAATTTTTTATCAAAGGGGTAAAAATGAAATACTTTGTTTTGAACACGAGAATGAATATATAAAATACGAAATTCAATTTCCGACTTCTCGTTTTTTTACAAAAGAAAACCACACTTTATTTTTAAGCAATGTGTTTTCTTTTTATAAAGTTAAAATCCAAGGTTATATATTTGAAGATATTGATTTACTTACAAATGTTCCAAAGCAACCCAATAAAACACCATTTTTTATAATAAATTTTGATCATCATCCGAATTATTGTCTCAAGGAAAAATTTTATTGCAACAGTAATTATGATAGGTGTTCTATTAGTTATATAAATTATTGTCCTAATTGGTATCAAAAAGATTACGAAATTTGTGATTATAAATTACCAGATTTTGAAGATTATAGACATTATAGTAAAGAATATATTTTACAAGATAATAATAATGAAAAATATATACTATTTTTTATAAATATACCTATTCAAATTAAACCACTTCAAATATTGGTATCACAATCATTAAACAAGTTATATTATACTTATATGGAAAAAACTTATAAAACATATATGGCAGGGTCATATTACAACATAAAAACAAAATACTATTCAAAAACACACGACTTTAAAAAAATAATAATACAATACCAAATTGAAGAACAAATTTGTGGATGTTGTGATGGTTTATTTAAGATAAAAATAAATAACAAATTACAAAACTTTTGTAATTCCAAAATTGAATCCAATATAGGAATTGTCTTAAACCATTTGGAATTTTTCTTGGGTTTAGAGAAAGTGAATAATGAAATAATATTTGATAATATTTTAATTACCTGTATTTCTACTTTATATATAACACTAACAATAGACAAAATATATGAAAAATATTTGGAAATATTGGATATAGATTTGGCTTGTATTTGTATAGAAGGAAAACAAACAAGAAATGAATTTTTGAAAAACGAAATTATATTACAAGTGGAAACTTAAAACCAGTTTTTCATTTGTAAGTCCTTGTGTTTTACATTTGACATTTTAGGGTGGTCAATAGGAACATACATGGAAGTAATATCTTTCAAATAAGTCATATATCCTTTAAGTTCAATCATAATTTGGTCAATCGAATAGTTCATTACAATTTGATTAAGCTCTTGGATTTGTTCTCTTATATTAGTTGGAGCATTTTTTGCGTTTTCAAGGAAGACGCTTCGCATAATTATTTTTAAAGTATCATAGTCTTGCTCGCCTATAATTTGCGTTTTGCCTGATTTTTGGTAAACCCCAGCGCGAATTCCATTTTGAAGAATTTTCATATTTTCTTTTGAAAAAAATGCGCCGGACAATGGTGAGTTTTCCCATATACCAGTTGTAGGATTTCTAAATGAAACGTGTTCTTTAGAAGGAATTTTATCATACATTTCAAACAATTTAGAAGTATTAGGTGCATTTAAATTTACTCGTCCATTTTTTAAACTATTCATTTATATTACATTCTTATAAAAAAATATGTTTATTTATTTTATAAGAAACAATGGAATTATATCAAAGAATTGTAATGGGAATTGCGATAGTTTTATTGATAGCGGCATATATAATGATTTATTTTACTCTAGTTGATAATAACAAAAAATGGCCACCAAGTGTTGCCAAATGTCCTGACTATTGGGTATATAATTCTACAACCGATCAATGTGTAGATAGTTCTGACAGTAATAACTACTATCCTTCAAATCCTGGAGAAACCTTAACACAAAAAAGCAGTTGTGAAAAGTTTAAATGGGCGAAGGACAACGAAATTTCTTGGGAAGGATTGAGTTATGGAGTTAGCATAAATTGTCCTTAAATATAAATAAAAATATAATAAAAACCAATATATAAAATGTAATATACTAACACTTAATATAAAACATTTGAAAAAACAAATAGAAAATAAAATAAATAATATTTTATAAACTAAACATAAAATGAAAATGTCAATAATAATATATCAAATATAGTAGTTATGGAAAAAATAGATATAAACAAATTGCTAAATAGAGAAAAATATATTACTGAAATAATGAATGTTATAGCGAGATTTGAAAGCAATCCAGATGACTATCAGCGGGTTGGTGGTATATATATTTATGGTGAAACAGGAATAGGGAAAACCTTTTTTGCGAATCAAGTATTAAATAGTTTAGACTATGACGTTATCAATTATGACGCTGGAAATATACGAAATACAAGTATAATAGAAAATATAGCCAAAGACAAATTTTCTAATAAAAACATATATAATTTGTTGCAAAATAGAGTAAAAAAAAATGTAATTTTAATGGATGAAATAGATGGCATGAATAATGGTGACAAAGGTGGAATCAATACATTGATTAAGATTATACGCCCAAAGAAAACTAAAAAACAAAAGTCAGAATGCACGATAAACTCGCCAATAATATGTATTGGAAATTGTCACATTGATAAGAAAATAAAAGAACTTATGAAAGTGTGTCATGTTATTCATTTAAATTTACCAACAAATGACCAAATAAAAGAAATAATACTAAATATATATCCTGATATTTTATTAGAGCATTTAGAATATATAATTTGTTATTCTAAAAATAATTTGCATAAATTGAAATACTTTTTAAATATTTACAAAACAAATAAAAAATTGTTTTTAAAGTTTGTAAAAGATAACAATATTCAAATGTCTTCTTATAGTGATGACACAAAAGAAACTGTAAGAAAAATGATTTTAAATAAATATAGTATTGATTCACATAATATTGTAATAAATGATACAGACAGAACTAGTGTTGGTCTTTTATGGCATGAAAACATTATAGATTTGATAAACAAAAAACATAAAAACGATAAGTTAAATGCAATTTTGTGTTATAGAAAACAATTAGAAAACATATGTTTATCAGATTATGTTGACCGTATTACATTTCAAAAACAGATTTGGGAATTTAATGAGATGAGTTCATTAATAAAGTCATTCTATAATAATATGTTATTTCATAATGATAAAATTGTAGATAAAAAAGATATAGTAAAAGAAATACGATTTACAAAAGTTTTGACAAAATATTCTACAGAATATAATAATTCTCTTTTTCTTAATAAACTGTGTCAAAAAATACAAATGGATAAAAAAGATATGATGGCATTTTTTTATAAACTAAAAAACAAAGAACTGTATGACGAAGATTATTATAATAAATTAGAAGATATATGTGATATAAATAAATTAGAGGTTGAACGTATTTTTCGTTACATTGATATACTATTTTTTGAAAAAGAAAAAGAAAAAGAAAAAGAAAAAGAAAAAGAAAAAGAAAACGATAATAACATAAGTGTGGAGTTTAATAATTATTTATTTATTTAACTTTTATTGAATGTTTTAACAAAAATATTTTGTAATAATATTTTATTGTATTATTGTAGTTTATTTATCATTTGTGCTGTTTGAATTTGTGTATTGTTTAATTGTGTTGATTATTTGTTGGAATTCTTGTTGCTGTTTAAATTCTTCCATTCTTTCGGTTTGCATTTGTTCTCGCTTTTTAAAAATGTCTTTTGTTTGTTTTACAACATCCGGTTTATTTTTAATGTTTCCATAAGTATAATTTTCCAGTTTACTATCAATTTCATTTGTAAAAAAGTTTAATATTTCGTCATCTTTTATAAAGTCTTTTGGAATCATATCGGTTTCTTTAATCATAGGAGAAGGATTTTTTAAAAGTTCACGTTTGTCAAATGTATTTTGTTCGTGAGCAAAAACCAAAATAGTTTTTGTTGGGTCTAATTGAGCAAAAGGAATAGTATAATCTTTTAAAAAAGATTTTTCTTCTGCGAGTGATGCGTTATTACTAAAAGATGTTTGATTTAATAATTCTTTTTTAAACGCAAATGTTGCTGCAGTTGCGTGTTTAGGTCCATATGGTCCGAATGAATACATTTTTTTACGATCATTAAAGTATATATAAAGTTGGCTTGAACCAACACATAATGCTTTTGGATTTTTATGCATAGTTTCTATTGCGTGTGATACTCTTTCAGGAGGATAATAATCATCATCATCCATATATAAAATTACATCTCCTTTAGCGTGTTCATGTGACAAATTTCGCTTTTTTCCTAGGGTCATTTTTTTGTCAAATTTGAAGTATTTTACATAAGGTAAATGGGATACTAAATCTTCAATTTTATCTTTTCCATCGTCAATAATAATAAGTTCCATTTTATCTTGAGGATATGTTTGATTTTCGTATGATTTTATTATAAATGGTATAAAAGGTCTTCTGTTATATGTAGGCATGCAAACGCTTACAAATGGTTTTTTTGGAAACTTTGCTTTTTTACCTTGTTTTCCCATTAATGTAAAAATATATATAATTGTATTTAAGTTTTAAATTTATAAATACTTAAATACTTACTTAAAATATTAGAGGTTAAAAATTAAATCTTTTTTGGGATTGAACTTTTAGCATCTAGTTTCGCATTGGCATCTAGTTTCGCGTTTACATCAGCAACTGGTCCAGCACTAACAATGTCTTTTTCTGGTATTGGGTTATTTTCTAATACTCTATCATATTCATTCAAAGAAGCCTCTTTAATAGCACTGAAAAGTACTTTATTTTCTGGGCTTGTTTTTTTTTGTTTTTTTTGTTTTTCTTTTACAGCATTTTGATAAGCATTCCATATGGATTTCCCCATCATATATGTTTTAAAAACAGCAGTATGGTCTTCTCCATTTTCTTCATTTTTACCATCGCATTCAACATCATTTGTCTCAAAATCAACTAGTGAGCTAAACAAAGTATAGTCATTAATTTTGAACAACCCCAATGAAGAAATAATTGAAAATAAAATACATAAAACAACAATGGTAAAAGGTGTATTTACATTATACGCATCTTCTAATTTGTCAGCAATTTTATTTTGTGTATTAACAAGTTTTCTATTTTTCGTTTTTATAGCATTAATTTGATTTTGTAATTTTCTTGTATTTTCATCCATAGTTTTGTCTATTCCAATTACATCTACTTTATCTCTAACATTTAAAACGTCCATTTTATTGGAAATGTCATTTATTTTATTAATATCTTTATTCATTTTCATTAAATTATCTCCAAACCGTCCCAACATATTAGTTTTTTTATCATTATATTCTTCATATAATTTGAATAGTCTTTTTGAAATGCTAGATCTAAATATAGTGAATAAAGAGACCAATAAAAACATTGGCAATTTATAATACTTGAAAACGTATTTGATAATTGTAAAAATATTTACTTCTTTATCTTTTATTTCACCTTTAAACAACATTGATGAAAACATTGAATATACCATTGTAAGTGTGGGGACCGAAAAGAATGGGTTTATAAATAAACTAATGAATACTCCTAACGAAAACATACAAGCAAACATTGTTAAAATAGTTCCAAAGAAGAAATTAGTTGGATTATACATCAATTCAACAGGGACCCAGTTTGCCTTTTTATTACTCTTGTCACAATTTTTATTTTTCTTGAAAAACCAGGTCATTTTGTAAAACCATAAAAAGACAAAATAAATGTTATTTGAAAAGAACAAGAAAATAAAACATAAAATGTAAATAAATGGTGACAATAAAATGACAATCAAATCGTGCAATCCATTTAAATTACTAAAAACAGTGTTAATGAAATTATAATTAAAACTAAAAAGAGTATTGACAATTGAAAGTAAATAAACAATTACAATATTTGCTTTGTTTGAAGTAATATATTTCCTGATTGAGTCCAATAAAACATTTTTGTTGTTATCTTCATATTTAAATTTTAAATTCATAGATATTTTTTCATCATTTAGTGTTTGTGTAAATATGTTTGTTGTAATGTCTTTTAAGTCAACTTTTGTATCTGAATAAGGAAAGCATTCGCTAAAAACAGGTAAAAAATTTGTTTGTGATATTTTACAAATGTATAATAAGCCACCACCAAATGAGAAATAAATAAAAGTAACAATAATCATAATGCATAATTTTATAGTAAATTCAGGCATATATTCAATAAAATAATCACTTAACTCTGAAACAACATTTTTGAAAGTATTAAAAATACCATTGTCTTTTATTTTTTCAACATTAAAACTTTTACTTTTGAACTTACTCATTAAATTGTTATCAATAAAAGAAGAACCTTGATTTATTTTTTGAGTTGCGTTATTTTTGATGTTTTGTAAATTTCTTTTTTGTTCTTCATTCATAGGAAAATTTGGAACATTAACATTTGGAACATTCCTTTTTGGAAGATTAGGTGATGAAATATTTGGTTTATTAACTTTATCTAAATTCATAGTGATATATATTATATAATTATTTTAGATATTATATATAACTTCTTAATTACTAATTTGCGAATAATACACTAACATTTCCTCCAACAAATGTAAGTAAGTTTATTTTTTCTTCAAATAAGACCAAATCATAATTATATTCATAAATCCCCCATGTTGGTTTATTTATTCCAATAACATTACCGTCTCCATCGCAAATTGTCTGAACCGTTGCAAAAGGACTTAAGGGAGGTTCTATAGTAGAAAGTTCTAAATCAATACTTTTAAATTTTGTCATATTAATTGCTCCGGATGGTTGTAAATTAAATGGTGAAGTATCTAAACAAAAGTTATAACAATATAGTCCATCTGGTGCGTTTCCGGCGGTTCTTGTAAATTTTTCAATATAATTAAATATATCTGATGAAATTACATTTTCGCGATAATGTCCATCCATCATTATACCCATATTAATCAAAATACTTTTATTATTCATTGGATTATAAACCGGATTAATAAACAAGTTAGTTAAACTTTTATCAATATTTATTCCAGGACCAATGTTTGTATTGTCACTGTTATAAAAGTAGCCTAATTCTTCAATTGCCGGGAAAGAATCAAATGGTATATAGTTATAAGGCCAGTTTGTGTAGTTAGACCATTCGTTTCGCAAATTTACATCACTTCTTCTCAAAAAGAACAACCAACTTTTTACCATTCCTAAAGAATCTAATTCTATTTTGTGATTGCCGGTTACATTTAAAAATTCTCGCTCAAATGATTGTGTAATTAAGTATTTTTGTTCTTTTTTGGAAAATATTTGTGCTTCATCATCTGATAAAAAAACATACGTGCAATTTAAATGAACATCTGCGTTCCATAACATTCTTTTGTCAGAAAAAGAATTGATATTTAAACTTATGTCTGGAGGAGTTTGCAAAAAACGATAAAATTGCATTGTATCACGATTTAAATTTGGCGACACATATGGAAAGTTATTTTCAAAATCATCTACATCACGAATTCTAAATAATTGACTTATTGGTCTAAATGTAACAGTAATGGTTATTTCATTGTATTGCAATGAAATAAGAGGCAATGCGTTTTGAGGTTTCAATGTGAACCATGAACTTAATGGAATATAAATAGTTCTACCCATAATAGAAGGTTGGACCCCTAATATATTATCCGTATAATAACAACTAGGATATGTATTTACGTGTGCTCCAGCATTTGCGGGGTCATTTAATTCAGGAACATGACCAATCATTTTCTCAAACAAGTCCAATTTTTGTTTATTAAAATCTCTTTGGGCCATTGCAAGTATATATTGACCTGTATATTCTTGCAATGTTTGATTTCCACAAGTAATGTTAATTTTCTTTATCATTTGTGCTCCCAAGTAATCAATCCATTTGAATTCATATGGAGCCCAAGTAGTGAAAAAAGTATTTCCATTTTCGTCAGTTACTTCTCTAGGTTGCATAATAGGAGACCAAATATTAGGTAAATTGACTGCTATATATGTATCCATTAATAACTCTGCATATCTTTTTATCTTAAAAGTAAATGTAGATTCTTCATTTATCCTTAAAGAAGGAGAACCTTCATGATCAATACGAAAATTTTGTTTGCCAAAATTTGTATATTTTGCATATTTTGCCTTCCAAAATGTTTTTGATGGGTTACCATTTAATATTATATTTGGATTTCCTTCTGATATTAAATTTAATAATCCTCCTGCCATATTACTATATTATTAGTTATTATTTATTATCAAATAATAAAAAATTCTTTTTATTATCAAAATATAATAGATAAATATATTATATAAAAATATGGATGATTATAAAGAAACATTGAAATATAGTTATTTAAACATAGCATTTAAAGTATTAGTTATTATCGCATTCATATTATTCATAATATTTTATTTCAAAATAAATATATTTAGTCTTAAACTGTTTAAATCTAAAAACTACAAAAATAATATTTATATTCATAAAGATTATGACGTAAACCGAAATTTAGTAAATGTTAATAGTAATCCCAATTACGGCGACAAAAAAATATTTGATTTTTACATAAAAACCGCATTTAATTGTTGCAATATTGGTTATGGGACTTCTAATGTAGAACGATTAAAAACAATTATTTCACAAGGATTTAGATGTTTAGACTTTAAATTAATTTATAAAAATAATACTCTTCATATTGAAAATCAACCTAAAAATGAAACATTTTATAACGCATTGGAAATTATTGACTCACATTGTTTCAGCAATTCATATTGTAATAATAATGAAGACCCATTGATTATAAATATTCGTTTTGATGAATATATTACAAAAGTAGAACTAAAATTAGCTTATAAAAAGTTGCGAGAAATGTTTAAAACTCTTAATAGTAATAAAATAGACTCTACATATTCGTTATTACAAAAAGAAAGTATTAATACCACTTCAATAAACAACTTAAATAAAAAAATTATTGTTATGTTTAATTATGATTATACTACAATAGATGATGCTGAAATAGATGCTAAACACGAGTTATTGCAATATATTCATTTTAATACATATATTTCTCAAAATGATGATATGTTAGACGCAAATGAATTAAAAGATTTATTGGATGATAATGTTACAAACAAAAAAAATAACGCAGTAATTACTATGAAAATAAACGAAACTTTAAAAACGAATACAACCGGTTTAATAGAATTAAATAAAAATTATCCAATTATGCTTATTCCTAATTCATTAAACAATATAAGTGCTGTTGAAAATCCAACTGCGTTAGAAGATATTTTTGGTTATACATTTAGAGCACTTGAGTTTTCCAGTATTGTAGATTTTAGTAAAGAAATTTCTGATTCTGACATTAAACTTTATATTGATGAATTTAATATTGCCAATTCAGCGTTTATTTTAAAACCAAATAAATTGAGGTCATAAGTATTTTATTTTGTAAATATATTATATAAATAATGACAAAAGATTGTAAAAATGCGACATTTGAAGAGTGTGAATTAGCCATTTTGCGTATGGCAGTAGATACCGCACAAGAAAAACTACAAAAACGCACAGTGCAAAATAAAGATGTAAGTGATATTATTAGTGTTGTAGAACAATTTATTCGTAATAAAAAATTAATTTGTTATGGTGGAACCGCAATCAATAATATTTTACCAATTGAAGACCAATTTTATAACAAAAATATAGAAATTCCTGATTATGACTTTTTTTCAACAAATGCGTTAAACGATGCAAAAGAATTAGCTGATATTTATTACTCTAAAGGATATACCGATGTAGAAGCCAAAGCCGGACAACATTATGGAACTTATAAAGTATTTGTAAACTATATTCCTGTTGCGGATATTACATTGTTGGCTTTGGAAATTTATAAACCACTTAAAATCGATTCTATAAGTGTTGATGGTATTTTATATGCTTCACCTAATTTTTTAAGAATGTCAATGTATTTAGAGTTGTCTAGACCTGCGGGTGATACAAGTAGATGGGAAAAAGTTTTAAAGCGTTTATCATTGTTAAATAAAAACTATCCTTTGGTTGCCAAGTGTGACAATGTTCAATTTCAACGTAAAATGTCAAACGGTAAAAAAGAAAATGAAATTTATGAAAGTATCAAAACAACTCTTATAAATCAAAATGTAGTATTTTTTGGAGGGTACGCAATATCATTATATTCTCAATATATGCCTTCAAATCTAAGAAAAAAGTTATCAAATTACGCTGACTTTGATGTTTTAAGTAATAATCCATCACAAACAAGCACAATAGTTATGGAGCGATTAAAAGATATTGGTATTAAACACGCGAGTATTAAAAAACATGATTCCGTTGGTGAAATAGTTCCTCAACATTATGAAATTAAAATAGGGAAAGATTCAATATGTTTTATTTATGAAACAATCGGTTGTCATAGTTATAACATTACAGAGCATCAAGGTCAAAAAATTAAAGTCGCTACAATTGATACTATGTTAAGTTTTTATTTGGCTTTTTTGTATACAAATCGCACTTATTATAATCAATTTATTAACCGTATTTTGTGTATGTCGCAATACTTATTTGAAGTCCAACAAAAAAATCGTCTTCAACAAAAAGGTTTATTACAAAGATTTAGTATTACTTGCAAAGGTCATCAACACTCTGTAACAGAAATAAGAGGTGCTAAATCAGAAAAATATAAAGAACTTAAAAATAATAAAAATAAACTAAAAGAATTTGAAGAATGGTTTTTGAATTATAAACCAGATGAGAAGAAAAATAAAAGAAAGGTTAAACAAAAAAAGACAACAACAAAAAGGACAACAACAAAAAAGAAAAACATAAAAACTAAAAAATATTTTAAAAAAGGAACGCAAAAAAAAGTTACAAGAAAAAATAAGAAATAATTTCTAAAAAATAAATAAATAATAAATTAATAAATAAATAAATAAATAATAAATAAATAATAAATAAATAAATAAAAAACCAAGTAGAAAGTAAAAAGTATTATAAAATGCTGATTATTTATAAACAATTTTATAAATAATTATTTACATATTTTCTTTACTTTCAATGTGTATGGTGTATATAGTTCATTTATTTTTAACGTTTATAATAATATGAAATGTTTCTTATTTTATTTATTCAACACAAGTTTCTTTTTAATACTTGTTTTTGTTTTTTTTTGTTTATCATTATATTCACCTTTCATAAGTTGCATTCGGTGTTCTTTATATTTTGTATATTCGGTTTCTAATATGTTTAATTCTTGAAGCCACATTTGGTTCACACTAGTTGCTTTAATATTTTCCAGCATTTGTATTTTATGTTCGTGTTCTTTATTAATTTTTTCTACATTTTCTTCGGTAACACTATCCATTGGCATTTTAACCAAATACTTGAAATCATTATCACTGTCAATAATATCATATTGTTTATCAGTCAGCATTTTATTTACTTCATCTTTTTTCTTCTTTCGTAAATCAATAGTGCCTTCCAAATTTTCATTAATATAGCGTGCCTTATTACTCAACAATACAAGTTCTTTTTCAATTGCGTTTATAATAAAGGTCTTACGCTTATCATATAAATTCAACCGAGTTTCAAAATAGTCATCAATAATTTCACGCACATTGGAATACTTTTTGAGTTTATCATGAGTATCAAATAAATGCATATTAGATGTGCTATTAGTAGTATACAGTTTCAACAACTTTTCTAACCCATTACAATCATATTCGTCCACATTAGATTCCAAATCTGCAATCACATTTTTATGGAATGTAATAACGAAATCAACATTTGTATCTTTGCTCAAGTCATCGTAATCTTTAACAGAGGTTTTGGACTTATTTTTATTATCCGATTTAGTGTCCATAAGACTTTCTAAAAGTTCTTTAAATGATTCAGTCCAGTGACCGATAGGAAGTTCTGTGACTCTAATTTTATCATCAGATAATTTTTCATAAACACCTTTAATGAGGAATTTAACTTCATTGATTGGAGTGATTGTTCCAGCAAAACCTTCATAATAAGGAACAAAAGGGAGATGAAAATCTTGACCCACAAGTTTGCATTTCAAACAATCAATAATTTGGTCCACATTATAACACATAATATCAGTGCTGAATCCAGTTCCAATTCCTTTTGAACCATTTACAAGAATCATAGGAATAATAGGTGCGTAAAAGATAGGTTCGACAAGAGTTCCATCATCGTCCAAATAAGTCAAAATATTGTCATCAGCTTCTGGGAAAATATGACGTGTAATAGAGTTCAAATGGGTGAAGATATATCTTTCAGAAGCACTATCTTTTCCACCTTGAAGACGAGTTCCAAATTGACCGTTAGGGACAAACAAATTGATATTATTAGAACCCACAAAGTTTTGTGCCAACCCAACAATAGCTGAATTCAAACTGGCTTCACCGTGATGATATCCAGAATGTTCGGAAACATAACCGCTAAATTGTGCGACTTTTATTTCCGAATGAAGACGTTTTTTGAAAGCGGAATAGAGGATTTTACGCAAACTGATTTTCAAGCCATCCATCAAATTGGGAATACTTCTGTCGCAGTCGTATTTCGAAAAGTGAATAAATTCGCGGTCAATAAATTCCTCATAAGAAACAAGAGGTTTATTAGTATCCATAAAAATTTGTCTGTCATAATGTTCTAACCAATCTTTTCTATCGTCCGAACGTTTTTTATTGAAAACTAAATCAATTTTATTTTCTGAATGTGTTTCGTTGTATTCAAAACCAACAATTTTCTTGTGTTCAAAATATTCACGAAATTCTTTGCCGGTGCTAGTTCCAAGGCCCTTATAATATTTTATTTTCCATCCATTAACATCGTTTTGTTCTTTCCAACGTGCGTATTCACCATCATTATAGAACTTCAACTCGCAGTTTCCTTTTTTAGCTTTCAAAATAGGAGTATTCATAAATCCAATAAAACCAGGAATTTCAAGAAGAGAAGGCCATTCGTGTTGAAACAAATTAATACCGAGACCCTTAATATGACTGCCATCTAAATCCTGATCGGTCATAAAAAGGACTTTACTGTATCGCAAATTAGAGTGAACCGCATTCAAATCCGCATATTTTTTGCCTTTTTCAAGACCCATAATTTTTTTCAATTCTGAAATTTCTTTATTTTCAACAATTTTTTTTGTGCTTTCTCCACGGACATTAAGAATTTTTCCCTTCATTGGGTATACGCCAATCACATTACGGTCATCTGATGACAATCCTGATAAAATACCTGCCTTTGCTGAATCACCTTCACAACAAATAAGCGTGCAATCACAAGATTTGGAAGTTCCAGCCCAGTTGGCATCGGTTAGTTTAGGAATTCCGCGGATAGATTTGGATTTATTTCCGTCGGTTTTTTTGGCAGCTTTTGTTTCTTTAATTTCAGTTAAAGCACACGCAGCATCCATAACACCTAATTTAGCAATTTTTTCAATAAACTTATCACTGACTTCACATTTGGACCCAAATTTAGAAACAGGAGTATTCATATAATCCTTTGTTTGGCTGTCAAAAGCTGGATTTTCAATATCGCAACGAATAAACAGCATAAGTTGCTCCTTAATAGTGTTGACATTAACCCGAACTTTTTTCTTTTTTTCAATAAAATCCACCAATTTTCGTGTAATTTGGTTTAAAATATATTCCACGTGTTTGCCGCCTTTTGATGTATGAATGCCGTTAACGAAACTCATTTGACAAAATTCATTTGTAGGTGTTAGACAAACGATATATTCCCATCGGTCACTATATGATTCATGGATACGAGTTGTGGTAGATTTGTCACCAATATACATATCAACATATTGGGGGAATGTTTTAATGGGAATTAAGGAAGAATTGCACTTTACTTTTACATTTTTGTCAGTAATGGCAGCAACATCGTAAATTCTTTTCTTCAATAAGGCGACGAAATCTGGAGACAATCCTGTAAGACCAAAACGAACATAATCAGGTTTAAATGAAATCTTTGTGTAAGGTTTTGTTTTACACTTGGTTATTTTAGGAGGACAAATTTCGTCTAAATTGGACTTGAATTGTTGTGTGTATTTTAGACCTCTGGTATGGTCTACCGTTTCAATAGAACCTTCTGAAGACCAAATGAGAACCAATTTGAAACCAAAACCGTTTTTACCACCAACAATTTTCTTTTCGTCTTTATTGTAATTAGTGGAAGTTCTTAAGTGACCGAAAATAAGTTCAGGGATCCAAATATTGTATTCAGGATGTTGGGCGACATCAATACCATTGCCGTCATTTAGCATAACAATGGTTCCATCGTCTTCAATAGTGATATCAATATTCGTCACTGGGATACAATTAGGTTGACCGTTGTCAATAAATTGCTTCATACGAATGACGTGGTCGCGACAATTTACAATACCTTCATCAAAGAGTTTGAATAAACCAGGAATATAGTTGATTTCTTTTTGGAAGATTTTGCTAGTTTCTTCATTCAAAATCCACAAATCCGAATCAATTTGTTCTATAGAACCAATATAAGTATCGGGGTTGTCTAGAATATGTTGTTTATCGGTTTTTTGTTGGTATTTGCTAGACAACTCATCATTTTCTTGTGCGTTAGCACTTGCTGTTGTAGTAGAGGATTTCTTAGAAGCCATATTAGTTAGAGAAGGCATATTAGTTAGACTTGTAAAGATATACTTAAATATTAATGTAAAATAATAATACAAAACGCAATCATTTTTTTTGGAAAATGAAAAACATTGAATTAATAAAAAAATGAAATCAAAATAAGTATTTATTTTTAATATAAAGTTCCCAATATCATGCAAAACTACTCAATAATAAACAATGTATTATGCGACAATATATATATTAAAGGTATGTGTCATAATATATATACAATGAACCATCATAACGATGAACTTATTTCTGAGATAAAAAGAAAATGCTTTTTATGGGTTGATAATCTTAAATTTAATACATATACAAAACCAGGTTCGATAGAATATTTGTTGAATGGCAAAAAGCCTAGTCGTCAATCAAAAAATGTCAAACTTGGAAGACTAGGTGAATACATGTCAAAAGAATTAATTAAACTAAATAGCAAGTTAGAATTAATGAATTGTGGTATTCAAAATATAAATAATAAAAAAAAAGATGTAGATCTGATATTCATGGATATTGAATATAAAATAATTTATTATTATGAACTTAAAGGCAATATTGAATTAGATACAGAAAAATTGCCAGCCACCATAAATAAATGTAAGGAAATAGAAAATTCATTAAAAGAAACATATCCTGATTATAAAATTAATTGTGCTATATTAAACTGGAGTGTGTATGACAGAAAAATATTAACATCAGGACTATCTAATATAAAGGCTTTTGAAAATGGAGGAATAAAAATACATCATATGGAAGATTTCTTTAATACAATTAATATTTATTGGGGGGAAGAAGACTATTACTTATTTTTCAGAGAAATTGGAACCAAAATTGATGAGAAATCGGAAGGTAAGATTAATAATTCTTTATAATTAAATGCTTTGTATTTATTTCATCACCAATACGACCAGAATGTAATTTAAATCTGTATTTTTTATCATATTCGTCAACAATATAGTCTTTATAAAGTTCTTCAATAAATGGTGTTTTGCCTATTATCATTAAGCATCTAATTTCAGTTTGCTTAAAGCAATTCGCTAATTTTATTTGTTCATCCCGTCCAAAAGAACAATATCCATAATCAGTAAATTCACTATCGTATGGTGGATCAAGAAACATGAAATTTTCTGTTGAATTATAATTATCAAATATTTCTTCAAATGAAGTGTTATATATTTCAGTATTTTTTAACAATTCTTCATATTGAGGATTTAAAATGTCGTCAAAATTGTATGTTTTATAACGACCAAATGGGATATTAAACTCTCCTTTGTTATTATATCGCAACATTCCTCTAAAACATGTTTTTCGCAAATAATAAAATCGTTGAGCGTTTTCCAATACATTTTCTGGTTTATAACTTCTAACTTTATAATAAGTTTCTTCTTCATTCGGATGTTTTGACATAAAGTCATAAATATCTTTTGAATGTTCATTTTTTACTGATTGGTATAGGTCAATTAGTTCTTTATGGACGTCATTAATAACTGCTTTTTTCGGTTGTAAATGAAAATATACAGCTCCTCCACCAATAAAGGGTTCTAAATACGTATCGAAATTTTGTGGAATATGTGGTAAAATATTTTTCAGTTCATCTTTCTTTCCACCACTCCATTTTACTATAGGAGATAATGATTTATTCGTCTGTTTTTTAGATGGCATTATTTTAATATGAAAGTTTATCTTTATATGTTAAATATATAATACACATTTATTTTCTTTTTCTTTTCATTTTTATTATTTATTAAATCAAACCAAAAACAAGATTTTGCAACTAATATAAAAATAATAAATAAATAGTTATTATAATTATAGTATGAAAAAACGAACACCTCATTTAGACAATTTAGAGAAATGTAATTGTAATAATAAAGATACAATAGATAAATCAAAATTAACATCAGTTGATACCCATAGTAGTGAAACTGGTAGTCAAAGACTGGCGAGAAGGGTGCGTATGAAAAAATATATAACTCAATATGTTTATACATTTAGAGATACGGAAAGACCCATTGTTCCCCCACGAAACAAGTTTTAGGAAATTAATAATATATAGATAAAAAATAATATTTTCTTGTGTTATTTTATAAAATGGCTGTAACTAAATTTAAACGCGTTGACGGCAAATATCTAATCAAAGGTAAAAAGTATGACCAATTGGTTGGTTCACGAGCACAAGTATGGCATGGAAGTGCTTACAAGACAAGTGGTGATTTAACTAGAGAGCATTTGCATCAAAACAAGGCTGGGCGTATTGTTTCCAAGAAGAAGCATTTTACAGCAAAGAAAGAAAAAAGACTTGAAAAGGCAGGATACAAGACGAGAAAGGGTCACTTTGGATTTATTAAGGATGGTAAAAAGTCGTCAATGAGAAAAGGAAGTCGCAAAAGAAAGGGCACTCGTAAAAGAAAGTAAATATGTTGTAAAAATAAAGTTTATTAAAATAAAAAAGTTAATTAATATAAAACATGAAATCAAAACCCAAAAAAAATGTAAGAACAAAGAGATTTATAAAAAAAACAAAACAAAAACGAAAATCAAAAAAAAACATAAAAACACATAAAAAAAAATATGGAGGCAATATTTTAGGGTTTGGTAAAGATGGTTGTATAATTGACTCGGTTTCTTGTGGAAATTTTTCAAAACAAAATGGTTATGTTGTAAAAATGTTGTATAATAAAAATCAATTAAACCATCGTTTACAAAACAAGTTAGAAGAATTAGATCCAAATAATGAAAGATATAATCGTTATTATTTAGAAGAAATGAAAAATTGTGATAAAGAAGAAGATTATAATGATGACTTTGAAAATTGTTCGAAAAAAGGAAAAATAATTAGTTCAAATTTACTATTTCAAAAAAAATTAGAACCTTTTGTTGAAACAACACAAATGACAAAGGGTCAATGGAGATATTTACGGGATTCTTTATTTTTACTCCATGACAACAATATTTCACATGGTGATTTAGTTGGAAATGTAATGATGGATACAACAACCAATAATCCAGTCATTATAGATTGGGAGAACGCCAAAATGGATGCTGATAAACTTGATAAAGAAATTGACACTACCACTTTTTTAACAAATTTTAAAATACGTAGAAAACCTCTTTAAGTATTTAAAAGTTTTTTATATTGTAAAAAACAGAACTTAAGAAAAATACAAATCATCATATAAACAATTCGTGAGAGTAGACATAACAAGCAACCAGTAGCAGAGAATTTTTCTTGGTTTTTTGTGAGAAAAGGTGAAAATGATTAATTTATATACATCACAATCATCAAAACTTACCAAATTGTGTAAAAGAATTGGCAGCATTAACTAGATGTTTTTTTATATTATCAATTCGTTTTTTAAAGTTACCAGTAAAACTAAAGCATTTATCTTTATAAAATATTTCATTTATCCCGAGTAAGGAACCAAATAATGATAAAATATAAAAATGGAAATTAACAAGCCAGTTTAAGAATTTTATGAAATAACTAACTATGGTTGTAGGATAAAAACGACCCAAAATTGTTTTAAGTATTTTTTGGATAATAGGTAAAACAATTGTTATTATAACTTGGTCTTTAAGTGTAATTAAAATCCAAGTTATATAAGAAATAAGACAAGTAGGTATTTGTGAGATTTGAAGTAAGAAATCAAAAACAAGCAATCCAAGTTGAGAAAACATAAGACCAACGTGTTTAAAAACTTGTATAATAGGTGTTACAATACTTTTTAACATTTTTCCAAGTGTATTTGTAATAGTTTCAATTTTATTTTTTATAACACCAATTGAAGACTTAATTGGTTTTGTAGTTTTTTGAATAGATTTCTTCACAGAACCTTGCATACGGTTTTCCAACTTTTTGATTTCAGACATTAACTCCTTTTTCACAGAACTAACCGCTTTTTTTATTGGACCGGACAATTTTGATGCTGAATTTGCAGCCGTTTTAGTAGTATTTGTAGCGGTTTTACTTACTGTTTTTGAAAAAGATGTGGTCGGATTTTTTTTTAAGTTTACTTTTCTTTTTTTAAAACCATCAATTAATGTTAAATGTGAAAAGTTTAAATAAAAAAAATAAATCAATAAAATAAAAATAGTAAACGTGAAAGAAATGTTTAAAGAACCATGTTTAGAATTCATATTATATTATGCATATAATAAATAGAAAATAAAAATAAAATAAAATAAAATATTATAATATGTAATTAAATATATTAAAATAATGACATTTCTATTTAAAGGTAAATAATAAATCTAAATATAATGAGTAATATTGAAATCAATTCAAACAATCATATTTTAAATATAAAAACCATTCAAATATCGCCATTTCGAACATTAATGACAGCATTAAAAGATATTTTATTGGAAACCAACATTGATTTTACACCAAATGGTATTCGTATTATTAATATGGATAAGTCTCACACAGTTTTGGCTCATATGAATTTAGCTGCGGAGAACTTTGAGGAGTTTCATTGTAACAAAAATAAAATTACAATAGGAGTTAATATGTTTCACTTGTTTAAATTAATAAACTCAATTGATAATGATGATACATTAACAATTTATATAGACAACAATGATTACAACGATGGGATTGTCTCCTATTTATCTCTAAAATTTGAAAATAATGTTATTAAACAATGTCAAACACGAAAATTAAGAACAATTGAGCCAGATCATGATGAATTAAATTATCCGGATGTTACATTTTCATCCGTAATTAATTTGCCGTCAAGTGATTTTCAAAAAATTGTGCGAGATTTGTCAGCATTGTCAGACAAACTAGAAATAAAATCGGTTGGAAATGAATTAATATTTAAATGTGAAGGAAATTTTGCGGAAGCTGAAATTCATCGTGCGGAGTCTGATGGTGGAATGGACTTTATAAAGAAGCAATGCAGTAATAAAATTATTCAAGGTATATTTTCATTAAAAAATTTAGGGTATTTTATAAAATGTACAAATTTGTGTAGTCAAATTGAAATATATTTGGAAAATGATTTGCCTCTAGTTGTAAAATATAATGTAGCTGATTTAGGTGAAATTCAATTATGCTTATCTCCTCTTCCAATGTAAACAAGAAATACAGCACCTATATTTAATAAACATTTTGAATAATCAATTGTGCATAATATAGTTAAAAATGTATTTTTGATTATTTAAAAAATATTTTTACTCTGTTAAAATATATATTTAAGTTAAAATATATATTTAAGTTAAAATATATATTTAAGTTAAAATATATATTGTTATTTATATAAATGAGTTGTTATGATAAATATATGAATAACAAGACAAAATGTGCGATTATAAATAATATACAACAAGGCACCATTGGACCACAAGGACCACCAGGGAAACAAGGACCGACAGGAGATATCGGGCCAATTGGTCCAACTGGACCGGCAGGACCAAAAGGATGCAGAGGACAACAAGGATTGCAAGGAGAGTGTGTATGGAAGCAACCCGCATCCATTAATTATTTAGGTGCTACTTATACAGGTATAAACTATTGTGACAATGTTATCATTAATAAATCAATTATTTTAGACAATAGCGTAAATAATGTATGTAATTGTGATAATGTGCAAGAAGGACAAGGAATGATAGATATGAGTAACGGTGAAATTGGTATTCATGGAAGAAGTGTATCATTGAATGTTCACGACGGCCATCTTCATTTAAATATTCCATCAACTAATATAGACCTGTCAACAAATAAGTTATATATTTACATTAATGGAACTAAATATTCAATTAATATTAATCAATAGTTAGAAATGACATAATAAAATATTTAAGTTACATATATAAAATAATAACTAAATAATATATAAAATGGCATTTACCAGATTTAAGTATGACGATTCGAGAACAATGAAAGAATTACAACAATCAACAGACCAAGGGAGATGGATATTGAACGTGCCTGGCAACGGAACCAAACCAGATTATATAGAAGACCCGAACATCAGAATACAAAAATGGGGTGCAAATTTGATGACAAATCATGTGGATATAGAGAATACATTATGGGGAATAACAATGAATAATAATAGAGATTATTTAGACCAAAATCAATATAAAAAAAATGTAAAACAAAGTGAAAAGTTATACTATCCAAGAAACAGTGATTTATACGTAGACCAATCTAGGAGCACTGACCCAGCGTGGGAATATAGAAACACTGAAACAAATCATTGGTTAGAACCATTACGTTATGTTGAACCTATTCATATGATTCCACATCAGTCTCATCAAATAAATTCGCGAAATTTAGAGAAAGATATCTACGAGCAGAAAAACAGATTTTAGACAATAAACAATATTAAAAAAAATATTATAAAATATAATAAGATATATTATATAATATATACTATGGAAATAGGAATACCATTATTAGCATTAGGTGGGATGTATATCATAGCAAATAAAGATAATGAGAAAAAAAATCAGAATCAAAATCAGAATCAAAATCAGAATCAAACCCGAGTCAATAAAATAGAAGGATTTGACAATTATCCATCGAAAAGGACAATAATGGGTAATAATTATCAGCAATCACAAAAGCAAGAAACTATAAAATATGTTCAATCTCAAAAACCCCAACTAGTGCAAACAAATGATTATATGTTATCTAATAATGGGTTTGATGCAGAGTTATTTCATCATAATAATATGGTTCCTTTTAATGGTAGTAAAGTTCGTGGAGCAGTGTTTGATTATAACGGTCATGAATCAGTTTTAGACAATAAAGTAGGAAGTGGAAGTATGGCAATAAGAAAACAAGAACAAGCACCCTTATTCAAACCCGAAGACAATATTAATTTAAATTATGGTTCTCAAAGTAATACAGATTTTATGCAATCGCGAATGTGTCAAGGCACAATGAAGACCAATTTGAAACCATTTGAAAGTGAAATGGTTGGTCCAGGTTTAGACCAAGGATACAGTGCAAGTGGAACCAATGGGTTTAATTCAGGAATGAATGCTCGTGATAAATGGAGACCTTATACGGTTGACGAAATGAGAGTAAAGACAAATCCTAAAATTGAATATGAATTGTCAGGACATGAAGGTCCCGCATATTCGCACATTAAGACAACATCAACAAAAGAAAGTTTAGGAAGATTTGAGAAAAATAGACCGGATACATTTTATGAAAGTGGTCAAGAAAGATGGTTTACTACAACTAGTTCGGAAAAGGCAACAACATATCGTTCCGAGCAGCAAATGGGTAATGTAAAACGAGGAGATAAAGATACAAATTACAAAGGTCATGCTATTTCAGATAAAAAGGGTCCCTATTCTCAACAAAACTTTGAACCAACAAAGCGTCAACAATTAGAGACAAATGGTGTAACAAATTCAACTGCTACTGGGAAGGGACCGAACGCGGATCATGAGTTGCCATTTAAAAGCCATACAAATTACATGAATAATCGTGCTTCAACGCAACATAATTTACCTTTAGGAGGAATTGGAGGTGCGTTTGGTGCGGTTGTAGCTCCAATAGTAGATTTTTTCAGACCCACATTAAAGGAAGAATTGGTTGGAAATATGAGGATATATGGTGATGCGAAACCAGCCGTATCAAGCAACTATGTAATTGATTATAATGACAAAACAAAAACGACAAATAAAGAAACCACATTGTATTCACCTTCATTTAATATAAATAACCAAGGAGAGGCCAGTTATGTAAATACATATAGACCTACAAATATAAATCATCGTAATGAAACGTGCAGTGATTATGTAGGTGGTGCTACGTCTAGTTATGGTATCATGGATTACAATAGTGCGTATATACAGACGAACAATGAAAAAAAATCAGCGACAATTCATAACAGAACGAATCAAGGTGGCACGCAAATGTTGAACCATAATATAAGCGTGCGATTGGCAAATAAAGATACAAATGTAGAGCAAAATAGAGTGAATGCGCCTCATATGGCGAATTATCAAACGCCGTCTATTCAACAACACGGAATATCTAATTATTCGCGAGAGGCACCTGATATGAGTCAAACACGGTTAGATGGAGACCTATTGAAAGGGTTCAGAGAAAATCCATACACACATTCTTTGTCTAGTCATGCTTAAAAATATCAAATCAATATGGAGTTAAATAGGAAACAAGGTTGAAACAAATAAATATTATAATTATAAACTATTTTCATAAATATAATATAATCAATTAATCGTTTAAAAATATGAATAACAATATACTAATTA
>Ga0209137_1001276_pt1 | contig 24248 bp, 18 predicted proteins | sample SaaInl5LU_22_DNA_FD_184642 | JGI IMG/M metagenome (GOLD analysis project Ga0209137, IMG submission 184642) | Marine microbial communities from expanding oxygen minimum zones in the Saanich Inlet - ESP_105LU_22_DNA (SPAdes) (version 2) | ecosystem: Environmental > Aquatic > Marine > Intertidal...
AAACGCTGAAAGTGCAAGGCGTCCATTTGCTGGCTGATGTCCCCCTTTTTGTCAAAAAAAACGAGGCGAACCCAACTTTCATTTTTAACACTGATGTAGGCGTCCACATGATCATGAGCCACCGGCGTGGACGGCTTGGGGACGCAGCGAATGACATGGCATTCTTGGCCATTCATGGTTTTTTTCCCCTGGTACGTATGGTTGAAATCTTGACTCAAGGAAGCCGCGCCTAAGACATTGTCGAATTGTGCATCGGTACCCATCCAACCTTGCATGAGCATGGACGCAGGAAGTTTCATGATTTTGTCTGTGCGCGGGGAATAGGTCATGAGGCTTTTATCTGCTTTCATGTAGACCATCCCAGCGTCTCGCTCGGGGGCGACAATTTGAACTAAGGAATAGTCATTGCCCATGTTCCAGCTTCGGAGTTCCATCTCGCGGGTATACCGAGGACGCTCTGCCTTCAGTTTTATTCGGCTGTAGGCAGATTGTTGGACGGCAGCAGATTCGGCTTTGCTTAGGATGGCACCGGGGTTCTGAGCCCACGCGGTCAAACACGAAGTAAGAAGAACTAGGAAAAAGTGGAATTTCGGCTGCATGGATGGTTAAAATTACGGCTCAATGCCTTAACCATTGGATTGGGATACGGTTCGCCTCGGTCGCGTATAATTGGGCATTACTTTTGCATCTAGAATTGCCACTTTCAGATTGTAATCTCACAAAATTGACCCTCTTATGTATCCAGAAGATCTAATTGCCCCCATGCGTGCCGAATTGACTGACGCCGGTTTCACCGAAATCCGCGACGAGCAAACCATGGAGGAGGCTATCACGAAGAATTCAGGAACCACCTTTGTTGTTGTCAATTCAGTGTGTGGATGTGCCGCTGGTTCAGCTCGTCCAGGCGCCCGCATGGCGGTGGCAAATGCCGCAAAGAAGCCCGATCACCTCGTAACGGCGTTTGCTGGAAACGACCGAGATTCGGTTAACAAGGCGCGCGAGCTCATGCTTCCATTTCCTCCTTCCTCGCCTTGTATGGCTTTGTTTAAGGATGGTGAATTAGTGCATATGATTGAGCGTCATCACATTGAAGGCCGTCCGGCAGACATGTTAGCCGCGAATTTGATGGCCGCGTTTGAGGCGCACTGCGCTTAGAGCAGAGAAGTTACTCGACTCAGGGAGTACACCCCCTGTACTTATAGTAAAATCTACAATAGTGTATTTGCTACGCTTTTAAGAATTTCCATTATTTTAGGGGCAAAATACCCAACTAATGAATTGGAAACTTACTCTTGGAGCGGTCGCTACGTTTATCCTTTTTTCTTCGACGAACGCCTACGCTCAAGGTCGAATTAGTGGTTCAGTAAAAGATGCCAATGGCGCGCCTTTACCTGGAGCAGCCATCTCGGTCGATGACAGTCGCAGCACTGCCTTGACGGATAACAATGGAATGTATTCCATCAATGTGACCGCCAATCAAGTCAATGTGACGGCCACAATGATGGGCTATGTCTCGGCGAGTAAATCGGTGAGCTTAAGCAATGGCTCAGGTCAAGCAAACTTTTCACTGACCGAAGAAGCCGTGACCTTGGATGATATTGTCGTTATTGGATATGGTACGTCGAACTTAAAAGACTTGACAGGCTCCGTAGTGAGCGTGAAAGCCAAATCCTTCCAGAAAGGTTCTTTTGCCTCTCCCGAAGCCTTGATCTTAGGTAAAACGCCAGGGGTGCGCATCACCTCCAATTCCGGTATGCCTGGGGCGGGAAGTCGAATCCGTATACGCGGAGGCTCCTCGTTAAATGCGAGCAACGACCCTTTGATTGTCATTGATGGATTACCGGCGGATGGTTTGGGACTCTTAAACCCCTCGGACATTGAGAGCTTTACGATTCTTAAGGATGCGTCAGCAACGGCGATTTATGGTTCACGTGCTGCAAATGGAGTCATCCTCGTGACCACCAAGAAAGGCAAGGCAAATGCTGCGTTTCAAGCGGATGTAACAGCGGTCACTTCCTTCCGCAATGTCACAAGCCAAGTGGATGTGCTCTCTACCGAGCAGTTCCGAAATGTAATTGCGGAAAACGGAACGTCCGCTCAGCAAACGCGTCTAGCCACCTCGGATCCCGATCAAGTAACAGATTGGCAAAAAGAGATTTATCAAACCGGAAGGGTCATGGACTACAATGTAGCATTGACCGGCGGCTTGAAAATGCCCTACCGCCTTGGCCTAGGTATGTACCGTGAAAAGGGGGTTCTCAAGCGCTCAGAGTTGAAGCGTTACACTGCCACCTTGAATGCGAGTCCTTCCTTCATGCACGGAAAACTCAAGGCAAATACGAGTGCAAAAATCATTTCCTCTGAAAATTTCTATGCCAACCAAGGAGCGATTGGAACAGCGGTTTTTTATGACCCTACCCGTCCCGTCTTGTCCGGCGATACAGCCTATGGAGGGTACTTTGAGTGGACCATGCCCAATGGGACACCTTCCGCTCTTTCCCCTAGAAACCCGGTAGGATTGCTGGAGCTTCGGGATGATGTAGGATTTAACACCCGTGCTTTGGGCAATATCCTGTTTGATTATCAGCCGTTGGCTACCAACGCGCTTCATCTCTTTATGAACGTTGGAGGCGAATATTCCTACACGCACGGAAACACCTTTGTTCCGGCCTATGCCGCGATGAACTTCAACAATGGGGGAGAAAAAAACCAATACGAGTCAAGTCGGACGAATCGATTGATCGAATTGTATGCGAATTACAATGAGCAGATCAGCAATCGAGTCCATGCAGATTTGACCGGGGGATATTCTTTCCAACATTGGAGTAGCTCCTCTCCTTCGTTCCCGAGCCTCAATGCGTTGGGTGATACGATCAGTCCAGCAAACCCCTTCCCATATTTCTCTGAAAATGCGTTGATGTCTTTCTACGGTCGTGGAAATTTCAACATCAGCAATAAGTACTTATTGACCGCGACATTGCGTTCAGACGGTTCGTCACGCTTCTCCAAGGATGCCCGCTGGGGCCTCTTCCCGTCGGCAGCGTTAGCCTGGAATATGCTCGAAGAGGACTTCTTTGCTGGCCAAACGGTTTTCAGCAATTTGAAACTCCGCTTAGGTTACGGTCTAACGGGTCAACAGGACATCTACAACGACTATGGCTACATTCCGAATTACAACTACGGAACTGCCACTGCGCAATATCAATTTGGCAATAACTGGATTGATATTCTTCGTCCTGATGCCTATGACTACAACTTGCAGTGGGAAAAGACAGCCACGACGAATATTGCATTGGACTATGGCTTGTTGAAGGGACGCATCAATGGTTCATTGGATTTTTACACGAAGAATACGTTTGACCTCCTAGGGGTAGTTCCCATTCCTGCGGGAACCAATTTCTCTAACCGCGTACTGACGAATGTGGGCTCTATGACAAACAATGGTATTGAGGCTTCCGTCAATTTGGTTTTGATTGACAATTCCACAACCAATTTTGAACTTGGCTTCAATGCATCGCGCAACCGCAACCAAATCACCAAGCTCTCCTTGGTCCAGGACACTACGTCCCCAGGAATCCAGGTCGGTGGCATTTCGGGCGGTGTGGGTAACACCATCCAAATTCATGCGGTAGGTATGCCGATGTACACATTCTATTCCTATGAGCAGATCTACGATGCCAACGGCCGCCCCTTGGAGCGTAACGGGTCATTAGACCAATACAGTGAAGGAGTAGACATCAATGGCAATGGCAAGATTGATGACATCGAAGCGTATGTCGACCAAAATGGAGATGGGCTCATCAACACGAGTGATCTCGTTGCTTGGGCAGGCAAGACCCCAGAGCCACGACAAATCTTTGGCTTCACAGCGACCTTCTCCCACAAACGTTGGTCCGGGGGCATGACGTGGCGTGCTGAGCAAGGCCAATACATGTACAATAACTTGGCATCCAACCACGGTAACTACTTTGAGGTAGGCGGCTCAATGCGCCACCTCAACAACATGGTGACGGACTATCTCAATACGGGCTTCCGCACGCCGCAGTACCTCTCTAGCTACTACATTCAGGAGGCTTCGTTTATCCGTTTGGACAACCTCTATTTGTCTTACAACTTGGGCACCTTGTATAAAGACAAGTATGCTTCTAGCCTGAATATTTCGATGCAGAATGCGTTGGTCATCACCAAGTACAAAGGCTTAGACCCTGAAATTGGTGGCGGAATTGACAATATGATCTACCCTCGCCCGCGCGTCATCAACCTACAATTGAATGTTTCCCTCTAATCCCATTCCTGCCATGAAATCTATCAAACTCTTTTCTCTACTGGCTGGTGCAGCGCTCATTGCAGCGTCTTGCGCGAAGGATTTGAATCTCAGCCCGAAATACGGTCTAAATGCCGACGCGGTATACTCTGACCCCAACAACTATATCAATGTGTTGGCCAAATTGTATGCTGGCCTTTCTGTAAGTGGCAACCAAGGGCCTTCTGGCATGCCGGACATTGGGGGCATTGACGAGGGCTTCTCACAGTATGTACGTGTGTATTGGAATTTGCAGGAGCTTCCTACGGATGAGGCCATTTGTGGTTGGAATGACCCAGGGGTACCTGAGCTCAATACGATGACATGGAATGATAATTCCTCCTTTGTGAGTGCGATGTACTACCGGATTTACTACCAGATTGCCTTAGCCAATGAATTCATTCGTTATACCATGGATGAGTGGTTGGTGACAAAAGACTTCACACCAGAGCAATTGGAGATGATCAAAGCCATGGGCGCTGAAGCCCGCTATCTCCGAGCCCTCAGCTATTATCACGCTTTGGACCTCTTTGGTAACGTTCCCTTTGTAGATGAAAGTGATCGTCCAGGTGTGTATTATCCGGAGCAAATTTCACGCGCGGATCTATTCACTTATATCGAATCGGAACTCGCAGCCATCGAACCTCTTTTAGTTGCCGCGCGCACAGGGGCTTATGGCCGTGCCGATGTTGGCGCTTTGCATGCGCTGCGTGCCAAATTGTATTTGAATGCAGAAGTGTACACCGGTACGGAGCGCTACGCCGATGCATTGGCTGATTGCGCGGCAATCATTGATGCAGGATACAGCTTAGAGCCAAATTATGCGCACAATTTCTTCGCGGACAACAATAGTTCAAGTGAAATCATTTTCGCCGCCACGTTTGATGGACAACATACCCGCACCTGGGGAGGCACCACCTTCTTAGTGCATTCTCACATGGGAGGTAGTATGGACCCTGCATATTTTGGAACCACTTCTGGATGGCAAGGCAATCGTGCGACCAAATCATGGTATGACAAATTTCCAGACACATTGGATACACGCCGCTTAGTATGGCTGGATGGGATGGAAGATACCATTACAAATGTTGGCACATTCACAGAGGGAATTGGCATTACCAAGTGGCGAAATGTAAATCGCGATGGTTCTGCGGGGTCTGATCCTGTGACGTTTGTAGATATTGACTTTCCCCTATTTCGACTAGCCGATGCGTACTTGATGTACGCTGAATGTGCAGCACGCACGGGCACCAACTTGTCGCAAGGCGTGGGCTACTTCAACCTTGTGCGTGAACGCGCCTATGGCAACAGCGACCAAAATGTGACTAGCTTGGATTTGCCAACCATTCTCGATGAGCGTGCGCGGGAACTGTACAGCGAAGGACATCGCCGTACGGATCTAGTTCGCTTTGGCCAGTTCTCAGGGGGCAGCTACCTCTGGGCATTCAAAGGGGGCGAACAATTTGGTACAGCCACTCCGGTACACTACAACCTCTATCCAATTCCATCTTCGGACATCATTTCTAACCAAAACCTGGTCCAAAACCCAGGCTATTAATCTCTTCATTAATCTTTAAACACAAACCGAGTATGAAAAAAATGCTTACTCTTGGATTGGCGGCTTTGACGTCAATCATGGCCTATGGCCAAGTAGATGTTACATTCCAAGTAGATGTAACGGACTATGTCGGTGCTGGTAATGCAGTTGCCGCAAATGGTCTCCGTGTTGGTGGCAACTTCGCCACGGCTGGAGCTACCAACGGTTCTTTGGCAATGGCTGATTGGTCGCCTACCGACACAGGTTCTGCTATGACAGATTTAGGTAACGGCGTATGGTCCATTACCGTGACTTTCCCTTCTACGGCAATTGGCGGTACCACATTGTACAAATTTGTCAATGGTGACTGGGGCATGAACGAAGGAACTGACCCTGCGTGTACCATCGCTTCGGATGGTTGTGGTGTGGATGATGGTTCAGGTAACATCAACCGCGAAATCGTAGTTCCTTCTGCAAACGGTACGGTCTTGCGTTACTGCTGGGACGCGTGCTACCAGTGTGACGGAAGTGGCGCTTCAATTGGCCTAGATGAGACGGCAGTTTCTGGCCTGTCTGTCTATCCTAACCCTGCAAACGGTCCTGTAGCTATCGCGTTTACAGCAAAGGCTTCTTCGAACGCAACGATCAACGTATTCAACGTTTTGGGTCAGCGCGTGAACAGCTTTGACGCTGCGGTATTTGCGGGTAAAAACGAGATCCGTTGGAACTTGGATGCTGCAAATGGCAGCATGGTCGCTAATGGCAACTACCTTGTTGAAGTTGTTGTGGATGGCGAGAAGTCTATCCAGCGTGTAGCGGTTAGCCGTTAATCCTTTCTCTAAAAGGAAAATGAGAAGGCCGGCCATCGCCGGCCTTCTTACATTTACAACTATGATGACACAGAGATTGCGCATGTGGGCCATGGCGCTGGCCATGATGACCGTTACGTTTTCCGCTTTTGGCACGAAGGAATTGCCAGTTCGAATGGATCCGCCCAATTGGTGGGTGGGCATGCCTGGGAATTCGGTTGAGCTCTTGGTAGAAACCCTCCGCCAAGAGGCCATTGCCTCGGTCACCCTGACCCAGGGCCAAGGGGTTCGGATGCTAAAAGATGAAGCGGCCCAAAATTCGGCCTACCACTACGTCACCTTGGTCATTGAACCTAGTGCCCCGGCCCAAACCCTGGTCTTCACCGTGAAAACTGAAAAGGGGCGCAAATACAGCCATTATTACCATTTAGAGGCGCGCGACGCCTCCCGACGCAGCCACATGGGCTTGGATTCGCGGGATTTCATCTACCTGGTCACACCCGACCGATTTGCCAACGGCAACCTGGCGAACGATCAAGTGCGTGAACTGGAGGAGCAGACCCTCGATCGCAGCGAAGGCTACCAGCGCCACGGAGGTGACCTCGAAGGCTTGACGGCCCACCTAGATTACATCGCTTCTTTGGGGGCGACGGCCGTTTGGACCATGCCTGTTTTGGTCAACGACATGCCGCGTGCTTCCTACCACGGCTATGCCATCACGGACCACTACCGCGTAGATCCGCGCTTTGGGGGACACCGTGCGTACAAAGCCTACGCGGAGGCCCTCCATGCCAAAGACATGAAGCTGGTCATGGACATGGTCCCCAACCACATTGGGACGGCGCATCGTTTTTACCAAAATCCCCCCGATTCCAATTGGATCAATGCTTGGCCCGGCCGTCCAGAAACGGATAAAAACGGCGAAGTAGGTCAGCCCACGATCACCAACCATCGCTATGCCACGCTTTACGACCCTTATGCGGCACCAAGCGACCAACAACAGTTCACGGACGGATGGTTTGTATCGTCCATGGTGGATGTGAACCAGCGGGACCGCCATTGTGCGCAGTACCTGCTCCAAAATGCCCTTTGGTGGATTGAGTCCATCGGCGTGGACGCGTTCCGTGTGGACACGTGGATCTATCCCGACCAAAACTTCTTGGACCAGTGGTCCACCGCTATCCATGCCGTCTATCCGGACTTCTTCATTTTTTCGGAGAGCTGGGTGCACAACGAGCATTCGCAGCAATACTTCCTGGACCGCCACCCCACGCTGGACGGGGCTGCGGATTTTATGATGTACCAGGCCTGGAAGGAGGTCTTGGAAAAGCCCACCACCTGGAACGGGGGTCTGAATCACTTCTACCTCAATCTGGCAGCCGACTATCTCTACCGCGCGCCGGAGAACTTCATCGTGTTCCTGGACAACCACGACGAGGGCCGCTTTTTCGCTAAGGTGAAGGAGGACAAGGACCTCTACAAAATGGGCTTAGCCATGCTGTACACCATGCGCGGCATTCCTTGCCTGTATTACGGCACTGAAGTGCTCATGAAGGCCGAAAACGACCACGGCGCCATGCGCCAAGATCACTACGGCGGCTGGCCGGGCGATACCAAAAATGCGTTTACGGGCGAGGGTCTGACTACGGATGAAGCGGAGGCCCTGGCCTTTGTGCGTGAGCTGGCCGACCTGCGCAAAGCCCACCCCGTCATTGGAACGGGATCCTTGCGTCAGTGGGCCCCCTACAACGACGTCTACGCATACTCTTGGAGCAACGACGAGGAAGTCCTTTTGGTGATGGTGAACCGAAACGCTGATCCGCAGTACGTTGGCCTCGACCGTATGTTGGATGGGCTGAACACCTTTAACGGGACGCAAGTCCTTTTCGAAACCAAGCCACTCGAGGGCTTCCCCCATACACGTGGTCTACAAGACATTGATGAATTAGGAGCGTACCGCATCGCATCCAACGGACTGACCATCCTTAGGTTTCTGAAGTAAGAGGTGAACTAATTAAGCCCTCGGTGGGTTGTATCTTTGCCGCTCAATTTAGAATGAGTCCAAATGATCAACGTATCTGCCGAAGCCGCTAAGAAAGTTGCTTCCCTCATGAGTGAGGAAGGCAAGGATGTGGCTAATGCCTTCATCCGCGTGGGCGTCAAGTCCGGAGGTTGCTCCGGCTTGAGCTATGACATGGGCTTTGTAAACGCTCCCGAGGAAGGCGACCAGCTTTTTGAAGACCAGGGCGTCAAAATCCTCGTGGAAAAGAAGAGCCTGCTCTATTTGCTCGGAACCACCCTCGAGTACAGTGGAGGCCTGAACGGCAAGGGCTTTGAGTTTAATAATCCTAATGCTTCCCGCACCTGCGGCTGTGGCGAAAGCTTCTCTCTGTGAGCGATCAAGACCAAATTCTCAACGAAGTCACGAGCTCTGAATATAAGTATGGCTTTTATACAGAGGTAGAATCGGACAAAGTTCCTCCGGGCTTAAACGAGGAGGTAATCCGCGTGATTAGTGCGAAGAAAAACGAGCCGGAATGGATGACGGAATGGCGTCTCGATGCCTACCGTACCTGGTTAACCATGGAGGAACCCGAATGGGCCAACGTGCATTATAAAAAACCGGACTTTCAGGCTATCAGCTATTATTCGGCCCCAGTCAAGAAGCAAATTAACAGCTTAGATGAACTGGACCCAGAGCTGCTAAAGACCTTCGAAAAATTGGGCATCAGCCTCGATGAGCAGAAGCGCCTTTCGGGCGTGGCCATGGATGTGGTGGTAGACTCTGTTTCGGTGGCCACGACATTTAAAAAGACCTTAGCTGAAAAGGGCATCATTTTTTGCTCCATGAGCGAGGCCATCCAGAACTATCCGGAGCTGGTGAAAAAATACTTGGGTACCGTGGTTCCCAAGACGGACAACTTTTACGCGGCCCTAAACAGTGCAGTCTTCACGGACGGATCCTTCTGTTACATTCCCAAAGGGGTGCGCTGCCCCATGGAGCTGAGTACCTACTTCCGGATCAATGAATCGGGCACAGGTCAATTTGAACGCACCTTGGTGGTGGCAGACGAAAGCAGCTACGTGAGCTACTTGGAAGGTTGTACGGCTCCCCAGCGCGATGAAAATCAGTTGCACGCTGCGGTCGTAGAACTCGTGGCTATGGATGATGCGGAAATCAAGTATTCCACAGTCCAAAACTGGTTCCCAGGAGACGCTGAGGGCAAAGGGGGTGTCTTCAATTTTGTGACCAAGCGGGGCATCTGCGAGCGCAACGCTAAAATCAGTTGGACCCAAGTGGAAACAGGTTCGGCGGTGACCTGGAAATACCCTAGCTGCATCCTAAAAGGGGACAATAGTGTGGGCGAATTCTATTCGGTCGCCGTGACCAATCACTTCCAACAGGCAGACACCGGCACCAAGATGATTCACTTGGGCAAAAACACGAAGTCTACGATTGTCAGCAAGGGCATTAGTGCGGGGCAGAGCCACAATAGCTATCGAGGTTTGGTGCGCATGGGTCCTCGTGCGGTGAATGCACGAAACTTCAGCCAGTGCGACTCGCTGCTCATGGGCGATCGCTGCGGCGCGCACACTTTCCCGTATATCGAGGTCAAGCATCCGACTGCGCGCATGGAGCATGAAGCGACCACAAGCAAGATTGGAGAAGATCAAATATTTTACTGCCAACAACGCGGTTTGGGCATGGAAGAAGCCATTGCTCTGATCGTGAACGGCTATTGCAAAGACGTCCTCAACCAACTTCCTATGGAATTTGCGGTAGAGGCACAAAAATTATTGGCCATTAGCCTTGAAGGCTCGGTCGGTTAAGCCCAAAAAGTCATGATTGAAATTGTCAATTTACACGCTAGCGTAGACGGCCAACCTATTTTGAAGGGAATCAACCTTCGCATAGGAGCCGGTGAAGTGCACGCCATCATGGGCCCAAATGGCTCGGGAAAATCCACTTTGTCGAATGTCATTGCCGGCCGTGAAGACTACGAAATCACCGAAGGAGACATCCTCTTTCAAGGAGAGAGTATTTTAGAACTCGCCCCCGAAGAGCGCGCTCACTTGGGTTTGTTTTTGAGCTTCCAGTACCCTGTAGAGATTCCCGGTGTTACCGTTTCTAACTTCATCAAGACCGCCTTGAATGAGAGTAAAAAAGCCCGTGGCGAAGAGCCACTGGACGCATCCTCCATGCTGAAGAAAATGCGTGAAAAGATGGACTTACTCGAGATGGATAAGGGGTTTTTGAGTCGCTCGCTGAACGAGGGATTTTCGGGTGGAGAAAAGAAGCGCAATGAGATTTTTCAAATGGCGATGCTTGAGCCCAAGTTGGCCATTTTGGACGAAACGGATTCGGGCCTCGACATTGATGCCTTGCGTATTGTTGCCAACGGCGTGAATGCTTTGCGTTCGTCTGAAAATGCCTTCATGGTGATTACGCATTATCAGCGCTTGCTCGATTACATCATTCCAGACCATGTACACGTCCTTTTCCAAGGGAAAATTGTCAAGTCGGGCGATAAGAACTTGGCTTTAGAATTGGAGGAGCGCGGATACGATTGGATCAAAAAGGAGCAGGCATGAAGGATCGCCTAGCTGCCTCGTATTGGCTGCACGAATCGCAGTACGCGGCGATGTCCAGTTCTGCGGTGACAGAGCGCCGTCGCGCTGCGATGGAGCGCTTTGAATCGGAGGGCTTCCCAACCGTCCGCCATGAAGACTGGAAGTACACCTCGTTAAAAAAAATCCTCAAAGCGGAATACGCCCTGAGCTCTCCCTTTAGCGAAGCCGATGAATCAGAGACCTTGGAGTTCAAGGACATCAAGCGATTTTTAGTCAACGACATTGATTGTTACCGCGTGGTCTTCATCAATGGACGCTATTCGTCATGGCTTTCTGAAACAACCCATCAGGGATTTGACGTATGCACCCTCGGAAGCGCGTGGAAGAAATACGCGGATCAAGTTGAACCGCATTTTGGTCGATTGACCGAAGGATTGGGCACCACAGTCCAATTGAATACGGCGTTGGCATGGGACGGCCTCTATGTGAACGTTCCTGCGGGAGTGACCTTGGATAAACCCATTCAAGCCTTGTACTTCACTACGGGAGAACAGCCCGTATTCACCCAAACGCGAAGCCTTATTGTCTTGGGAGACGGAGCCAAGGCAGAAATCATCGAGCGTCATCAATCATTGACTGAAGCCGAAACGTGGACCAATGCGGTAGACGAGGTTTTCATGGGGGCCAATGCCCACATGCATTGGGTGAAACTTCAGCATGATAGCCCTTCCGCTGCCCTAACCCAACATAGTGTCATTGAGCAAAAGCGCGATAGCCATGCGACGGTGCATACGATAAGCACGGACGGGAAGTTCCTCCGAAACAACTTGGACTTTAAACTCGTGGAGCCTGGCGCGGAAGCCCGAATGTTTGGTCTATCCTTGGCGGATGGACAGCAATTAGTCGATCATCACACCCGGGTGGATCACTTGGCCCCCCATTGTGTGAGCCGGGAGAATTACAAAGGGATTTTTGATGGTCAATCCAATGGGGTTTTCAATGGACAAATCCATGTGCACCTCGATGCACAGAAAACCTTGGCGTTCCAAGAAAACGACAACCTCATTTTGAGTGAAAAGGCAAGCATTGATACCAAGCCGCAGTTAGAAATTTTTGCCGACGATGTCAAGTGTTCCCATGGCTGTACGGTGGGTCAATTGGATGAAGATGCCTTGTTCTATTTGCGCGCTCGTGGAATTCAGCGCAAAGAGGCCCAAGCTCTCTTGATGTTGGCCTTTGCCCATGACGCCGTGGCAGACATTCAGCATCCCAGTTTGCAGGCGAAGTTGCATCGACTCATCGGCAAGAAGTTGGGAGTCGATATGGGCTAAGGACCCTAGGGGGTCTAAAACGCCTTTTCCCTTTCATTCAGCGCAAAACCACTCGTGCTCGCTCATGGAGCGTGACTTTTAGCCCGGAATATGCATGATAGCCAAGGTGGATTGGGTATCTTCGTTCCTCTATAAAACGGCTACGTATGAACCTCTCCTTTAAGCAGCTCAACAACCTCGGTGGTTGGCTCACCTTTGCGATTGCCCTGTTCACCTATGTTTCTACCCTAGAACCAACTGTAAGTTTCTGGGATTGTGGTGAATACATTGCAACTTCGGTCAAGCTTCAAGTAGGCCACCCCCCGGGTGCCCCCGTGTTTCAGCTGATTGCCAATGTGCTTTCACAATTGGCCCTTGGTGATGTAGAGCGCCAGGCTTTTTATGTGAATTTGGCATCGGGCCTTTCGAGCGCATTCACCATTCCTTTCTTGTTTTGGACGATTGTGGCTTTTGGACGCAAGTTGTTCAGTGTGGACACCTTGAGCAAGGGACAAGAGATTGTTTTACTGGGCGCAGGAGCCGTAGGTGCCTTAGCGTTCACCTTCAGTGATTCTTTTTGGTTCTCTGCCGTGGAGGGCGAAGTCTACGCCATGTCTTCTTGCTTTACCGCCATCGCTTTTTGGGCCGTGCTCAAATGGGAAGCCGCGGTTGAGGATGACCCCTATGCCAACCGTTGGTTGCTTTTGATTGCCTACTTAACCGGCTTGTCCGTGGGCATTCACATCCTCGTGTTCTTGACCATTCCATCGGTCGTGATGATCTACTTCTACAAGAAGTATCCAAATGTGACATGGAAGTCGTGGATCCTAGCGAATGGAGCCTCTATTGGTGTCCTGGCCTTGGTCTTTGCCATCATTATCCCATTCATTCTTTCGCTTTTCGGATGGCTGGAAATCACCGCAGTAAACAGCATTGGCTTGCCCAAGAACAGTGGCTCCCTCTTTGCCCTACTCCTGATCATTGGTGGAGTATACTTCGGAATTCATTGGGCCAAGAAGAACAGCCGCCCCCTCCTTGCTCAAGGAATCTTGGCCGTGGTATTCTTGTTAATCGGCTACTCAAGCTTTGTAGTGCTAGCCATTCGCTCCAACGCCAATACCCCCATTGACGAGAACAACCCCGAAGATGCTATGTCCCTTTTGTCCTACTACAAGCGGGACCAATATGGGGATTGGCCCGTCCTGTATGGCCAAAGTTTTAATAGCCAGTTAGACAATTCTCAGCCTTATGTGGATGGTAGCCCGGCATATCAATACAGTGAAGAGTCAGGCAAGTATGAAGTCACCAACGATGGCAAATCATCTAAGCCGAACTATGCCAAGAGTGATGTTGGCTTCTTCCCTAGAATGTGGAGTGATCAGGGCGATCACGTAGAGAATTATCAAAAGCTGATGGGAGTGAAGCCCACAGATAAGCTGAAGTTCAGCGACCACTTCAAGTTTTTCATGGACTACCAGGTGGGCCAAATGTGGTTCCGTTACTTCATGTGGAACTTCGCAGGACGTCAGAACGATGACCAAAACCGCTATGAGCTCACGAAGGGCAACTGGATTACAGGAATTGCTTTCATCGACGAGATGCGCCTTGGGCCACAAGACAATTTACCCGCACACTTTAGTCAAAATCCTTCGCGGAATGTCTACTTTGCCTTGCCGCTAATTCTAGGTTTGCTCGGTCTGGTGTATCAGGCCAAAAAGGACCAACGCAATGCTTGGGTAGTTACCTTACTCTTTCTTTTCACCGGGTTAGCAATTGTTGTTTACACGAACCACAAGCCCTTTGAGCCCCGCGAACGCGACTATGCTTTTGTAGGCTCCTTCTATGTCTTTGCGATATGGATTGGCCTTGGAGTCATCGCCCTGTACGAATGGATGGGGAAATACCGCAATACGATGACGGCGGGCGCCCTGACTGTGGCGATGCTGGGTATTCCCACCTTGATGGCCGCGGAGAACTGGGACGACCATGACCGGAGCGACCGTTACACGGCGCGCGAAATCGCTAAGATGTACTTGGATAGTTGCGAGCCAAACTCCATCCTCTTTACCAACGGGGATAATGACACCTTCCCCTTATGGTATGTGCAAGAGGTTGAAGGCTATCGCACGGACGTACGCATTGTCAATCTCTCCTTGCTCAACACGGATTGGTACATTGACATGATGAAGCGCAAGTTTTACGATGGGGACCCTGTGCCCATCTCCTTGGAAAAGAAGGATTATGTGCAAGGAACACGCGACGTATTGTATTTCCAAGATTTGAAATTGGATGGTCGCTGGTATGCCAAGGACTTCATTAATTACGCCCTTCGCAACGACGACGCGGTCTTCTTTACCGCATTCCCAAACACAAAGAGCCCAAAGAAATTGCAGTACTTCCCGATGAAGAAGTTCCGTGTTCCGGTGGACAAGGATGCGGTCATGGCCCATCAAGTCGTTCCCGCTTCGGATAGCAGCCGCGTGGTCGACTACATTGATTGGGACTGGAACGGCAATGTCATTTCTAAGCGCGATTTGGTTTTGATAGATCTGATTGCCAATAATGATTGGAGTCGTCCGATTTACTTCTCTACGACGGTGGGAAGTAGCGCAAGCTCTTTTTTCTGGTTGCAGAAGTATTTCCGACTCGAAGGATTGGCCTACCGATTTGTCCCGGTAGTCACAGAGACCCCGGGCAATGCCTATGATTTTGGCTCTGTAGATGCGGACAAAATGTATGCGATGATGTACAATCCTACCGATGATCCGGCTAAGTTCAATTTCGGCAATATGGAAAAGCCCGGCGTATTCTTGGATGAAACCGTTCGTCGCTCCACGTTCAATTTGCGCATCAATTATGGACGCCTTGGCGCCGAATTAGCGCGTCGTGGCGAGAAAGAGAAAGCGGTGGAAGTGCTGAACTATGCCATGTCAAAAATGCCAGTCGAAAAACTCGGGTATGACTATTTCATGCTCAGTATGGTAGAGGGATTCTATGTGGCAGGTGCGCAAGAGCGTGCCCGCGAATTGGTTGAGGGTTTTGCCGCGAGCTTGGATGAAGAACTTCGCTATTACGCGCAGTTCCGTGGAAGCGATAAGCGCGCCATTACCAATGAAGTCCAGACGGATTTGCAGTTCTACCAAATGCTCGTCCGCATGGTTATGCAATATGAGTACAACAACAAACCCATGACTCAAGAAGAGTATGATCAGGTTGAACTGATCAAACGCTACGAGGAAGCGGCACAGATGGTAAGCTAATACCACGGTCCGAAAATGGATGAAATGAAAAGGGCGCCCCGCGAGGGGCGCCCTTCCTTTTTTTGGCTCGCGGAGCGAGCTTACAAGGTGCCGCGGCGTTCTTGCTCGCGTTCAATGGCTTCAAAAAGCGCCTTGAAGTTTCCTTTGCCAAAGGACTTGGCCCCCTTGCGTTGGATGATTTCGAAAAAGACCGTGGGACGATCCATAAGCGGTTTAGTGAAGAGCTGCAATAGGTAGCCTTCTTCGTCCCGGTCAATGAGAATGCCGAGCTTGCTCAATGGGCTCAAGTCCTCATCAATTTTCCCTACCCGGTCAAGGACATCGTCATAGTAGCTCTTAGGTACTTCCAGAAATTGGACGCCGCGGGAACGCAGCTCGGTTACCGTATAAATGATATCATCGGTAGCCAAGGCTAGATGTTGCACACCAGGACCATTGTAGAAATCAATGTACTCTTCAATTTGTGACTTCTTTCGGCCTTCTGCGGGTTCGTTAATGGGGAACTTAATCCGGCCATTGCCATTGGTCATGACTTTGGACATCAATGCCGTATACTCGGTAGAAATATCCTTGTCATCAAAGGAAACCAATTGGGCAAAGCCCATGATCTGTTTGTAGTAGTTGACCCACGTGTTCATCTCATTCCAACCTACATTACCGACCATATGGTCAATGAATTTTAACCCCGTCGGGCTAGGGTGAAATCCACTATCCCAAGGCTGATATCCAGGAAGGAAAACCCCCTCATAGCCGTGGCGCTCAACAAAAACATGCACAGTATCCCCATAGGCTTTAATCCCACTCATGGTCACTTTGCCGAAGGCATCTTCTTTGGTGTAGGGCTCAAAGGCGGACTCTGCCCCACGAGAGGTGGTCGTTTCCCAGCTCTTGGTCGCATCATCGACCCAAATGGCCACATTCTTGACGCCATCGCCGTGGAGGACAATGTGGTCATTGATTGGGCTCTCAGCGGTTAAAGGGGAGGTGAGAACGAGGAGAATCTTATCCTGCTTCAACACATAGGAGGTGCGATCCTTCATGCCAGTTTCTAGCCCCGCATAGGCGTGGTCTTGAAATCCAAAGGCTGTTTTGAAGAAATGCGCGGATTGCTTGGCATTGCCCACGTAGAATTCGACGTGGTCAGTCCCATTTAAGGGAAGAAAATCCTCTGCTTCGGGGTTTTCAATAGGGAGCTTGAGGGAGGTTGAGTCCGTTTGCATAATGGCGGGGTAAAGGGGTTATTCGTTCCAGGAGTTCCAGTAATCATCCAATTCCATGTCCAAAGCAGCTTGGGTTACTTTGAGTGGGCGGAAGGTGTCTACCATCACAGCAAGTTCAGCTGTCTCTTTTTGGCCAATGCTTCGCTCATATGCGCCGGGATGAGGTCCATGAGGAATTCCACCGGGGTGGAGGCTAATGAAGCCCTTTTCCACATGATTGCGGGACATGAAATCGCCATCTACATAATAAAGTACTTCATCGGAGTCGATGTTGCTGTGATTGTAGGGGGCGGGAATGGACTTGGGATGGTAATCGTACATCCGAGGGGCAAAAGTGCAGACAACGAAGTTGTGGGCCTCAAAGGTCTGATGCACGGGGGGCGGCTGATGGACCCGTCCGGTTATAGGTTCGAAGTTCAACGCCGAAAAGATATACGGATAACAGTAGCCATCCCATCCTGCGACGTCAAAAGGATGCGAACTGTAGGTGACGTGATGGAGGACCCCTTCTTTCTTGATTTTTATCAGGAATTCCCCTCGGGCGTCGATGGGAGCGACGTAGGTGGGCAATCGAAAATCTCGCTCACAAAAGGGTGAGTGCTCAAGCATCTGGCCAAACTCGTTTCGATAGCGCTTTGGGGAAATCACGGGAGAATGACTCTCAACCATCAAAACACGATTGTCCGGCCCGTCAAAATGTATTTGGTAAATCGTTCCACGTGGGATGACGATATAGTCGGCATATTCGAACCGAAGTTCACCAAACATGGAGCGAAGTACACCGCTTCCTTGGTGAATGAAAAGGAGTTCGTCGGAATCTGCGTTTTTATAGAAATAATCTTGGATTCCGATGCGTGGTGCCGCGACATCGATTTGAACGTCATTATTGAACAAAACGGTTGTTCGCGCCGCTAAGAAGTCATCCGTTGGTTTTGCTTTAAACCCCTGCAGCATGCGGGAGTGGATGTTTTTATCGACGGCGGCACTTGGACGCAAGTCAATGGCCTCACCTATGTGGCTGACCATGGTTGGACGATGGCTGTGGTAGAGCAGTGAGCTCACGCCATGGAACCCTTCGGTGCCAAAAAGTTGCTCATAATACAAACCCCCATCGGGCTTTTCATGGATGGTGTGACGCTTTGGGGGAACGGATCCGAGTTGATGGTAATAGGCCATAGGTCTTCGGTATTATTCGGTTTTAGCTCGATTAAAACGCTTGGCATGGCGGCTGCGCCCTTCGCTTTGGCGAATCTTTGCTTGTTCTTCTTCCGATAAATGAATGATCTCTTGGCATTCTGGACTGCAGGTCTGCTCACGAGCTGACTGGCAGGCCGAACATTGAATAAACAAAAGATTACACGCTTTATTAGCGCAATTTACGTGGTTGTCGGCAGGTTCTCCACACTGATGACACTGGGCAATCACTTCATCTGAGATGTGCTCCCCGAGGCGTTCATCAAAAACAAAATTCTTGCCCCGAAACTTGTTCGGAAGCTTTTGTTCCTGAATCTGCCGGGCATAGTCGATAATGCCTCCATGGAGTTGGTTGACATTTTGGAAGCCGTGATGCTTGAGATAGGCAGATGTTTTTTCACATCGAATCCCTCCGGTACAATACAGTAAAAGAGGCTGATCTTCTTTGCCTTTGAGTTTGTTCAAAACCTCAGGTAACTCCTCGCGAAACGTTTCGGCTTCCGGGAGGATCGCCCCTTCGAAATGCCCAATTTCGGATTCATAGTGGTTGCGCATGTCTACAACGATGGCTTCGCCCGAGTCCATAAGCGTGTTCCATTCCGCAGCACTTAGGTGCCTTCCCACGTTCGTGACGTCATAATCTTCCATGGAAAGCCCGTCGGCGACAATTTGATGCCGAACCTTGATGGTCAACTTAAAAAAGGACTTTCCATCGTCCTCCACGGCAATTTTAAAGGGGACGTCTCGGAAGGCGTCCCAGGCATAGAGGGAGGCTACAAAGGCATCCCAATGAGGCTCAGGTACGGACATTTGGGCATTGATGCCTTCCTGAGCCACATAGATGCGTCCGAAACAGTGAAAGACATCCCATTCCAAAAAGAGCTGATCTCGAACCGATTGAGGGTCTTCTAAGTGCACGTAGCGATAAAAAGAGATGGTTCGACGCTCAAAAGGCTCTTGCGCCAAACGCTGCATGAGCGTTTCTCGATCGTACTTATTGTACAGAACGGGTTTGGGCATTTTGGGAGGCATAGGACAAAGGTAAGATACCCACCCTACGGGTGGAGGGAAGACAAAGTTGCCAAATGGAACTTAAACGAAAGCTGATTTTCGTCAGGTACTTGGTCGATACATTTGCTTCATGGAAAAGGCATTAGTGCTTGGCGCAGCTGGGCAAATTGGAACAGAATTAGTGGCGGCATTGCGAGCGCGAATGGGTCAGGAAAATGTAATTGCAACCGACCTCCGCGCGGAAGCCTTAGAGGAGCCTTGCTTCGCCTTGAATGCCATGGATGAAGCCGCATTGCGGGACTTGGTGCAAACGCACGAGATTACGCAGGTCTATCATTTGGTGGCCATGCTGAGCGCTACCGGAGAAAAAATGCCAGAAAAGGCCTGGGAGCTGAATATGATGACCCTTTTTCATGTCCTGAACTTGGCCAAGGAAGGCCTCCTTAAGCGTGTTTTTTGGCCGAGTTCGATTGCTGCTTTTGGACCAAATACGCCCGCTGTAGATACGCCACAATACAGCCCGATGGATCCCACGACGGTCTACGGAATCTCCAAACTAGCAGGAGAGCTTTGGTGTCAGTACTACCATGACAAGTATGGGGTAGATGTGCGCAGCATTCGTTATCCGGGGTTGATATCTTGGAAAACACTACCAGGCGGAGGAACCACAGACTATGCCATTGATATTTTTCATGCGGCTCGAAGAGAAGGCGCTTATACGTCCTTTTTAGCCGCGAATACCCGCCTCCCCATGATGCATATGGAGGATGCGATTCGCGCTACATTGAGCCTTATGGAGGCTCCGGTGGATCAAATCAAAATTCGGAGCAGCTATAATGTGTCCGGGGTAGATTTTACTCCGGCGGAATTGGCCGAGTCTATGCGACGACATTATCCTGATTTGGCGATGACCTATGCGCCGGATTTTCGTCAGGCGATTGCCTCAAGTTGGCCACAACGAATGGACGATGGAAAGGCTCGCGAAGACTGGGGCTGGCAACCGTCCTATACCCTTGACCGAATGGTGGACGATATGGTTGCTCATATTTAACAGGCTAACGTCGGGCGTCTTGCCAATTCCAATTGACGGAATTCGGGACTCGGCGCCGTTGAATCAGTATGTTCTTGACCATACCTGATGCATCAAAAATGAAGGTGCGTAAATAGGAAAAGCGTACGAGCTTTCCGTTTTCTAAGAAACTTTCATAATTGAAAATAAGCACGATGTGTTCGTTTTGGCGGTATTGGTAGAAAGGAATGACGGAAATGGGGTCAATGCCCGAAAATGGATCGTTATCTAATAGACTCCGGGCTAAATCTTCTTTACTAAGCCACGTATTGAGTCCACAAGAAGGGGTATAGTGCAAACTGTCGGCTAAGTAGGTCTTAATGCCCGATGTATCCTGACCAAAAAGGGCTTGAATGGTGGAGGAGGCGCGCACGGCGAATTCACGCACACCTATGGTGGATTTGGAATAGTAGTGAAAATGACTAGGGTTTGGATTCGGCGTGAAAGTCAAGGTAGAATTTTTTGGCCAGCACAAGGACCATTCAGTGACCGCGTTGAGTTTGCCGTTTTGGTCGAGGGCTATAAGGAAGGTACTGTAGCGTTCATCTATACTTCCGTCCGCTAGGGTATACTCCCATCGGCCAAAATTGAAAAAGACATCCGTATCAAATGGAATATTCCTAACGGAGCGATTGTTAAATGCTTCGTATCGAACGGATTTGAAGCTTTGGTGACGGCGCTTGAAGTAGGGAATAAACTCTTGCGCACTGATCACCTCAATAGGACTATTAACCAGGCTGATCTTGATGCTATCACTTAGCGGGAAAAGTACACGCTCAGGCCGTCCATTAGCCAAGTGTTCGATGGATTTGATGGACTGCTGGATTCTGCTGCTATCTGCATCCCCATAGGGACCCGGGTAGGAAACCGCAAAGGAGGGGTCATTCCATGTAAAGGTTTTTTCCGCCTCTTCTGTTTCAACTTTACCGGATTGACAAGCGGAAAGTACAGAGAGCGCCAAAATACAGAGGGTACTAAAAGGCCGGTACATGAGGTCTAAAGGTCGCAATTTGACCGTTAATACGCCAAGAAATCACTAATCTCTGCCTTGAATCTGTCTAAAAGTGAGATTAATTCGGAAGGTTTTGACGCGAAGCCTCTTAGGCAAGGCGTGTTCAAATGCGTGCTGGCAAGGAGCTTGCATCCAGAGTAAATCACCGGATTGAAGACTCAGCACATGGCGGTCTTTGGGCGGAGCAAGCCGACGTAAAAGGAAGTCCCGCGTAGCTCCAAGACTCAGGCTAGCTACATGAGGATTTGGGCCAAGTTCCATTTCATTGTCCCGATGATACCCCATATAGTCCGCTCCATGGCGGTAACCATTAACTAAGACAGAATTAAAGGGAATGCCGAGTTCGTGTTCGATGCGTTGCCGAAGGGCATGCAATTCAGGGAGCCAACCGTCTCCAACAAGTGTCCTTCCGGCATACCGATACATCAGGCCCGGGTCCGCCTGAAAAAAGCTCCATCGGGGCTCTGGGTGCCATGTGCCAAAAAGTTGAACTTTCCCTTGTTCCCAAGGCCAACGATCAAGGGCCTGACGCAGGAGGGCATCAGATTCTTCCGGAGGCATCCAAGAGGAATAATGCTTCCAGGGAAGGGATTTATCCATGAATTTGTAGGTGCATCTCAGCGACCCATCGGCTAGTTTCTTCCCAAGGGCGAAAGGCAAAACCTAGGGCCGTGGCCTTTCCTGCATGATATTCGGTGTGAGCGCAGGCGGCACGGACGGAATCTTCGGTAAGACTCGGTTTCCTTCCAAAGAGCTGTTCGCGCAATCGTTCCACGCGCCAAGCGATAGCAAGCAATGCTGCGGGGGCGACCCACCGAGGGGGACGCGCACCAAGATCTAGAGCAAGATCTCTAAATGCGTCATGAAAAGAGCGGTTGACGCCGTTTAACAGGTAACGTTCTTGTTTCCTTTCTCGGGAGAGGTGTTCCACGCAAAACTGTGCTACGTCTCGAACATCCACCCAGCCCGTGGAGCCACTAGAAACCAGGGGTAATCCTTTGGATAGTGTCTTTGGGAACAGGCTGCTGCCATCGCTCCATGCCGAAGGACCCACAATCACCGTAGGATGCACAACGGTCATAGAAAGTCCTTCCGCAGCATAGCGCCATGCCACCATTTCGGCATCGTACTTGGATTGGCCATAGGCATTTAGGGAAGCACGTTTTTGCTCGCTAGATTCGGAAATAAAGGGCTCTTTCGGATCCGCGGAGAGCGTGGCTACGGAGCTAATATGCATGGCGTGACGGACACCCTCATCCAGGGCGGCTAACCAGATATTTTCCGAAATCTGTGGATTTAAACGGCGCATCATTGGCTCTTCTTTTTTGCGAAAGGAAACGATGGCAGCCGCATGAATGACGCTATCGGCCCCGTGGAGGGCCTCCTGTACCGCCAAAGCATCCTCCAAGTCAACCTGATGCCAATCTACTTGGGTATACAGCGCTGCATGACCTTGAGCGGCCCAGGATTGCTGTACCGCCCGAAGCGATTCCGGCCGTCGGTAAAGTCCACGTACCGAGCGCCCCCCTGCGAGTAGCGCATGGAGCACAATTTGGGAGCCTAGCATCCCGGAAGCACCTGAAACAACGAGCATGGAGCAAATGTAGGGCCCGCCTCATGCGGATGCACTATACCTTTGTGGCATGAGCACCTCCTTTGTTGAAGAATTGCGTTGGCGCCGGATGCTGCATGATAGCATGCCGGGCACCGAAGAGTTTTTGGCCTCTGGCCCCCAGAAAGCGTATATCGGTTTTGATCCGACCGCAGATTCTTTGGGCGTGGGTAACCTCGTTCAGGTGATGATGTTGGTGCATTTTCAGCGCGCGGGCCATCAGCCTTACGCCCTAGTTGGCGGCGCGACAGGCATGGTAGGTGACCCCTCGTTCAAGGCGGCCGAGCGCTCACTGCTGGATGCAGAGAGCCTTCAGAAAAACCTCGAAGGGCAGAAAAAACAACTGATGAAGTTTTTGGACTTTGATGGTCCTCAAGGAGCGCAGCTCGTCAATAACTATGATTGGTTCAAGGATTTTGGATTCTTGGATTTTATCCGGGAGGTAGGCAAGCACATTACGGTGAATTACATGTTGGCCAAGGATTCGGTCAAAAGCCGACAGGAATCTGGAATTAGTTTCACGGAATTCAGTTACCAGCTTATTCAGGGCTATGATTTCTTCCATCTATGGAAGAATGAAGGAATACGCCTCCAAATGGGCGGTAGCGATCAATGGGGCAACATCACCACGGGAACTGAACTGATCCGTCGAATGGGTGGAGGCGAAGCCTTTGCGCTGACCACCCCTTTGATTAAAAAAGCCGATGGCACCAAATTCGGTAAAACAGAAGGGGGCAATATTTGGCTGGACCCCAACCGAACGAGCCCGTATCAGTTTTATCAGTTTTGGCTCAATGCTGCCGATGAAGATGCAGGCAATTACATCCGCATTTTCACCACGAAAAGCCGCGAAGAAATTGAAGCGTTAGAGGCACAGCATGCGGAAGCGCCCCACCTGCGAATTCTTCAAAAAGCCCTAGCTGAGGACATCACGGCGCGGGTTCACTCGGTCGAAGAGGTAGAAAAGGCGATGGCTGCAAGTCAAATCTTGTTTGGACAATCCACGGCAGAGTCTTTGCGTGCCTTGGATTCGAAGACTTTGTTGGATGTTTTTGAAGGGGTGCCTCAAATGACCATTTCAAAGGCCGACCTCGCCGCGGGAATCCCCATTTTGGATGTGATTTGTGCGGACACCGCCTTATTTGCCTCACGCGGAGAAGCCAAAAAACTCATGGCAGCGGGCGGGGTGTCGCTCAATAAGACCAAGGTGGATGCCGACTATCAAGTGCAGCTATCGGATCTGCTTGCCGACGGCTACTTACTCGCTCAAAAAGGCAAGAAAAATTACGCCCTGATTGTCGTCGCCTAAACCTTAGGCGGGTTGAATCACATCCCAGCG
>Ga0209137_1001277_pt1 | contig 24225 bp, 21 predicted proteins | sample SaaInl5LU_22_DNA_FD_184642 | JGI IMG/M metagenome (GOLD analysis project Ga0209137, IMG submission 184642) | Marine microbial communities from expanding oxygen minimum zones in the Saanich Inlet - ESP_105LU_22_DNA (SPAdes) (version 2) | ecosystem: Environmental > Aquatic > Marine > Intertidal...
CGCAGCTGAACAGGCTTTCCCAACTTGTTTGGGTACCAGGGCCCCCGTTCCTGGATCTTTTGCCGGTAGGCAAAAAATCCACTCACCGAAGCTCCAGCGCAGCTGAACAGGCTTTCCCAACTTGTTTGGGTACCAGGGCCCCCGTTCCTGGATCTTTTGCCGGTAGGCAAAAAATCCACTCACCGAAGCTCCAGCGTAGCTGAACAAGCTTTCTCAACTTGTTTGGGTACCAGGGCCCCCGACCCTGGATCTTTTGCCGGTAGGCAAAAAATCCACTCACCGAAGCTCCAGCGCAGCTGAACAGGCTTTCTCAACTTGTTTGGGTACCAGGGCCCCCGATCCTGGATCTTTTGCCGGTAGGCAAAAAATTCAAACATCAAATACAAACGAACACATCGAAAGCTCTAATTTAGACCTACAATAATCTGATATGAACTCATCGGCAGTACGCTCCTATACTTCTTCACTTATCGAAAATATGCCAAGCGATTGGCTTAAATTGACGACTCATCGTTTAGATATATACGATGAATCAGCTGCTAAATCAGGATTCATTTCTGAATTGGAATCGCTTTTCAATGTGCAAGATTCTGCTAAAAACAAGCTTGCCGAATTACCAACTGCCTACGATTACATACGTCTGGGTCACCCATTGTCGTGTATTCTCGAATGGTATTATTCAAAGGGCTTAAATGTTGACTCGAGTAGGGTTATCTCCTTCGATTCAGCAACGGCACCAGTACTCGCAGTTTTGCGTAAGAATTACCTCGACGGTCGTCAGACTAGAATTCTAGTACAAGAAGCGCTTCCTGCAGTCTTTGATTTAGATATTATCCGCAATGTCTATGGATATCAATTCGAAGTAGTCTATACCAATTCACATCCGGTATCTGATAACTTTAACGGAATCACAATTGCGTATTCAAGTTCAAGTACAGAATCGATAGACTTCGCTCTTACCAGCACGGACATAGCCATTAATTACCTTCCAGGCTACGGAACTGTTTTGGCAATAATAAATGACGAACATAAAAATTACGTTTCTGATATACAGCATTTCAGGAGACGAGAAACGGTTGCTATGACACCTGAGAACTGCTTTCAGGTTCTTAATGGAATTGTTCAGAACGGTGCAGTTGAATCGACTCCTCCAACTATCAATGCTACATCAAAAACATCAGTAAGAGCTTTAGTAAAAACCATCACCAATGCTCCAACAGAAGGGCTAGTGGCATCCAGTGGATTGTCTATGCAATATGCGATCATGATGGGTGTACTGCATGCCGCACAGGATATCTATCCGGGAAAAAAGGTCCAATTTATTGTTCCTCCCAATTGTTACGGAGGTACAAACGATCAAGCAAGACGCGTCGCTACGTGCTATGATCATGTCTCTATCGTGGACCTGGAAGTGGACGGTGATGCAGATATGGTACTCAGCGTACAGCATACTCTTGCCCAAGCAGCAAGGCAGGATGCTATTCCCTACATCATTGCGGAAATCCCAACGAATCCTAGGGTAGAGGTGCCAAGCCTCGATGCTTTGCGTAGCGCTTTACTTGCGCCTAGAACGACGCCCTCGGGAGAGCAAGCGGTCCCACCCGTATTCATATTAGATCAAACCTTTTGTCCGAATGTCCATTTCCTTGGGGATTCAGACATCTTTTCGGGCATTTCCACCATTGCTTACATGAGCGGTTCAAAGTTTCCGAGTGGAGGGAAATGTACAGCAGGTATCTGCGTTTCCAATCAAGCCGGTGCCGCACTAATCCCATACATTGACAAGCACTTACAAGTGTGCGACAATGAAGCTACACCGCGTCAATACGACATTCTCGCTGAGCAATTGCCATCTATGAACCAGCGCATAGCTGACGCGTATATCAATACGCGGGACTTCGTTAGTTTCATAGAACAAGTATTGCCTGAGGCAAAAATAAATTTTGTCTCTCCCGATCTTGCCAGCCGTGGTTTCACCCCTTCAGTGTTCTCGCTTGATTTACCTACCAAAGGAGCTACGGCTCAGGAGAGAGAAGAATACAAACGAGAATTAAACGACAGATTAATCAATATGATGATTAAGTCGTTACCGACCGAAAGTAAATATTGCGTGAGCTATGGTCAATTAAAAGGTTGCTATTGGACTATCCCAGCGACCTCTACTCAAGGCACGACTAAAGAAGCAGACAAAGACTATATTGCCCGTGTTGCACTTTCTCCTTCCATAGATTTGGAGGCGCACAAAAAGGTATTTATTGAATTCGTAGCTTCCTTGAATATCTGAATTCCCTTATCTTTGAGTACACCGAACTAAACGATAAACGAAATGAAAAAACTCCTTTTAGTACTGCTGTTTTTTGCGAGCCTTACGGGTCAGTCACAATCCGTTATTCAAGGATGTATCACTAACGCACCCGATACCCTACAATCGGTACGTATTGCTTATTTGCGCGGTAAAAGTCTTGCGGTAAAACAAGATATTCCGGTGCTCAATGGATGTTTCAGTGCTGAGAAAAGTTTTCCGGAAAAAGGTATTTTCATTGTGTATTTAGATGCTGAGCACTCTTTTGATGTAGTGCTAAGTGAGGGCGAAGTATCCTTAGAAATTGACTACAACAATATTACCGAATCTAAGAGAGTAGGTCCGGGCAATAACGAGTTTGCAGCATTTAAAACACTGCTTTCGAAGAGTCCAAAAGAAAAAGACATACGAGCCTTTCTTAATGAGGTGAAGGATCCAGCTTTGAAGGAGTTTTTGATGCCTCAATTGTTGCCTTTGAACCCTGACACAAATGTATACTGGTTACGCAGCCATTTCTGGGATCACACCAATCTGGCTTCTGCGAACACGTTGATTAATCCATTTTTTGAAAATAATAGAAAGACCTATTTTGAACGCGTGTTGGGCCACAACCCGGATACGATAATCTATCATTTAAATAGGTTATTTGATCGTCAAATGGATCCAGGAGTGCTGAAAGTCTTGGTGAGCTCAGCAACGTACACTTATGAGACATCCAACTATATGGGTGAGGATAAGGTCTTCGTATGGTTGGCACAGCGCTATTACAATGAAAACTTCGCGGACTGGATGTCGAAAGATGACTTGGCCAAAATCACGGAGAAGGCGAATGGGTTAAGTACAGAGCTCATCGGGAATCCAGCGCGTGATTTTGCATTTGATACGAACGACGGCCGGATGAAGTTGAGCGATGTGGAAGCAAAAGTGACGATTCTATTCTTTTGGGATTCGACTTGTGGTCATTGTAAAAAGGAGACTCCGAAGCTTAAAAAGCTGTACGATGAATACAAGGACAAAGGTGTAGAAGTGGTTGCAATCACGTTAGAAAACGAATTCTCAAATTGGAATACATACATCAAGGAAAAAGACCTTGACTGGATTAATGGGTTCGAAAGTGATTTTGAACGCCCCAATTTCTTGTGGTATTACTACATCCCGTCGACACCTAAAAAGCTCATTCTCGACAGTGAGAAGAAGATCATCGCGAAGAACCTGGATGTGGAATCTACCCTCCGCACGTTCCTTGACGATTACCTCGCGGGAAAGGTCAAATAAAAAAGCGCATCCCTACTGCAGTAGAGATGCGCCTATCAATCGATTGTATCGTTGATTATTTCGTTGCTGAACCGCAAGATTGCTTTTTGCCTTCTGAGCAACAAGACTTCTTTTCCGCCATAGCGACTTTAGCTTGTTTAGCTGGTTTCGAGTCGCCACAAGCCTTCTTCTTGCCATCAGAGCAACAAGATTTCATAGCTACTTTCTTCGGAGACTCACATTTTGAGCATTCTTTGCCTTCAGCCTTGGCAGCTTTACAGCACGCTTTCATTTCTTGTTTCTCGCTGTGGTCACAAGCTTCGGTACAAGTGTGTGCTTTCGCCTCTGTAGGCTTTTCCTGACCGTAGGAAACGATTGTAAGACAGGCGAATACGGCGGTTAATAGGAGTTTTTTCATCAGATTAAGTTTTTAAACACACGAAAGTTACATAAATCTTGGTTTCTAAGGCTTGTACACTCATATAAGTTGTTATTTTTGCGCTAATTAGGAAACCAAAAGAGACAAAATGAAAAAGGTATTTGTATTCGCTGTTGCCGCTGCTTTGACAATGTCAAGCTGTGTAAGCAAAAAGAAATACGTTGAGCTTGAGACACTTCAGCAAACGACTTCTGACAAATTGAGCAACACTAAGATGGAATTGGCTGCAGCTACTGCCGCTAAGGAAGCTCAGTCAAAAGAGTTGAGCGCATTGCGTTCGCAGTCTTCAGATTTGATGAAGCAAGTAGGTGATTTGACACAAATGAGCGCTAAGAATGCTCAGAACATGGAGAAGACACTAGAAAGCATCAACGAAAAAGAAGTTGCTATCACTCGTCTTCAAGATGCAATGAACCGCAAAGACAGTGTAACATTTGCTTTGGTAACTTCTTTGAAGGGTGCTCTAGGTGATATGAACGACCAAGACGTACAAATCAGCGTTGAAAAAGGTGTAGTTTACGTAAACTTGAGTGACAAACTTATGTTCCGTCCAGGTTCTGCGTACATCAGCAAAGATGCTAAGAATGTATTGAGCAAGGTTGCAAAGATCATGGCTGCGAAACCAGCTCTTGAGATCTTAGTAGAAGGTCATACTGATACTGATCCAATCGCTACTGATTGTGTTAAAGATAACTGGGAGTTGAGTGCACGTCGTGCAACAAACATCGTACGTGTATTGCAGAACGACTTCAGCATCGCTCCTGAGCGTATGACAGCTGCGGGTCGTGGTGAGTATGTACCAGTTGCTTCAAACGATACTCGCGAAGGTCGTGCTGCGAACCGTCGTACTCGTATCGTAGTTCTTCCAAAATTGGATGAATTCAACAAAATGATTGAAGAAGGTTTGAAATAGTCAAATTTCTCTTAAACATACAGAGCCCGATACCGCAAGGTATCGGGCTTTTTTATGCCTTTTATTTTTTTCGAGGAATGAGTGTGATTTTTTCCCCATAGGAGCGACTCACAGGTACTTCTTCAATACGACCATTGTGAGATAAGGTCACTGAAGTTTTACTCGTTGAAACAACGTGAACGGGGTTTAAAAGGATGCTTCTGTGCGTCCTGATGAAGTTGGGGAGCTGCTCCGACCAAGCTGTGATACTGGTTGTTGTCGGGTAGTCTTTTTCCGAAGTGTGAACGATGGTGAATCGATCACGAGATTCGATAAAAAGAATAGCGTCCTCGCGTACTTCAAAATTCTTCCGCTCAGAAACGAATTGGACCATGGCGGGAGTGTCGTTTGAAGAAGGGAAATAATGACGTTCCAAAAGCAAGTCAGCAGTTGTGAAAGCACCTACCCAAATGAAAGAGAATACTGGATTGATCAATACTTCGGGAAATTGATCCGGATCAAGTTCGAATAAAAGCCAGTATCCCCCAATCGCGCCCATGTACGCGAACCATAGTACACCTATGGATACATATAGCCAATACCGCCATGGAAGTTTGTTACGGAGAATAATCCCACTGATCCAACGACCAAATAATGCACTTGGCATTAAGAAAGTTGCGAGCATCCAAGCAAGAGTCCAATGTGGAACAAAGCTCAGCAGCAGTCCAGTAACTAAAATCAAGGCAGCACACCAGAAGATGATGCGGTACGTCCAAATATTCTTCATGGGTTGAAAGTAGCGTAGAAAATCCAAGAAAAATACGTGAACCCCTGTAAAATGTGGATTCTGCGTTTCAACAAGGGGATTTGACACGCCTGTTCTGCGTTGAAATCCGCAACTTAGAGGAAACTAAAACGTAGTAGTATGATAGATTTATTTTACATGGGAGGACCGCTATTTATGGGGATCCTCACGATCATTCTCTTAGCAGTATTGATCACAGCATTCTTACGTAAGCCAGCGGTAAAAGAGCTCGGTTTAATCGCATTAGCCTTTGGGTTCTTAGGCCAATTAATAGGCCTCTATGGTGCATTTCAAGGTATCGAAGCTATGGGAGGCGTTAGTCAAGCAATGCTTGCGGGCGGACTCAAAGTAAGTAGCATTACGGCACTTTATGGTTTGGTGATTTACATCATCTCACTCATCGTTCGTGCAGTTGCCGCTTTTAATGCGAAATAATATACTGCCTCTTTTAAGCTGATGTAAGTATAAGCATCAAAAAGCCCGATACATCTCAAGATGTATCGGGCTTTTGTAATAATGAATTTGAAGAATTCTTATGGGCACTCTACTCGAGTGACATTTAAAAATGCCCCTGCACCTGTAGTCACAGAGTCTATAACTCCAGCAGGTAGGCAGGTATCTGTAGCTAAGGTGGTTGTCGCGCTAGGCTGCCATCCATTAATAGCATCGAAAGTATAGCTGTCTTGCATTAAGTCACAGTCACAAGTAGTACCACACGAAGCAAGTGCCAATCCGGCTACTGCAATCAATAGTAATTTTTTCATAGGTCTTAGTCTCTTTTAGTTGATTCAACTTCGTCTAAGCTACAAAAATCTTTCGCATTCTATAAACCAAGGGGGCTATTGAACCCAGCTATTCGGCGCATATGGAAGATTAATAGCGCGTGCAACAATATCTACGATATCCGTAACAGCGGTTTTGTTATCATTTATTCCAGGTGCGATCAAGCCTCCTAACATAAGGAAAGGCACATGGGTATCATAGGTGTATCCCGTACCATGGGTAGAACCATACGGTCCGTAGAAAATACAGTTCGGCTGAAGAGTACATACTAAATCCCCTGAAAACCTGCTCTGATGGCCTTGATTTAGGAGTGCAACGAGCTCATCTCCATGGCCCATACGAATCTCGTTTGAACTGTAAACATGGAGGAAAGGATCGGTTTGCTCTACGACAAGTGCAATCTCATTTGCATCCTTCTTCGCCCAGCTATTCAGGAAAATGTGATGATTAATAATTTTCGAGATGGCATTTTCAACCCCCAATTCCTCTGCGATTCGGTCATTGGTAGCCGCAACTACGTCAGCATTTTGGAAATTACGAACGTCATAACCGTAGTTGCGTAAATGATTTGGATTTTCACTAGCACCATGATCCGCCGTCAGATATAATACATAGTGTTCTCTCCCAACCTTATTGTCGAGCTTACGAATCAATCTACCGAGCTGCTCATCGAGCTTTAAATACATGTCATGTACCTCTCGCGAGCGAACGCCCCAGGTATGTCCTGCATAATCTGTCGAGGAGAAGCTTACGCCTAAAAAGTCGCAATCATCGTCCTTACCGAGGTCTTCGTTTTTCAGAATCTCTAGGGCCATATCCAGCACGAGCGCATTACCTACAGGTGTGTTTTTAAGGATACTTAAGCCTTTCGATGCGACCAATGCCTCTAGATCATAAGGAAAACTCGAGGTTCCCTTATTCAACTTTGGCTCGTACGGATTTTCATCCTCCAAGCTCTCTTCATACTTTCGTTCGGCCAATTCCAATTTCCATTTGCGACGCATCAAGCCCATCGCCTCCTCCTTGCGGTTGTATTTTTCCACATACTCCGGAAGGCGATTCATGTAATAGCTGCTGGTTACAAAATGCATGCTGTTGTCGAGCCAAAACGCCCCATCGGCCAGTTGTCCCGCTGGAAAAATAGCTCCGCGATCTTTAACCGATACCCCAAAACTTTTACCACGCCCATTGCTGTAGAGTTTAATGCCGTCAGAAAAAGTAAGTGCACGTAAATTCTTTGGAGATCTACGACTGCTGCTCTCCACAGTACCTATGGGACGCACTGTCGTATCCTCAGCACAGTACATTTCATACCCACTGCGAACATCTAGCCAATCATTTGCTACGATGCCGTGGTATTTCGGAGTAGTACCGGTAGAAATACTCGCATGTCCAGGTCCCGTGTAAGTTGGTATGTAGTTGTAATGGGTATTGCTGTACTGAACGCCGCTATCTAATAACGTACGAAACCCTCCATCTGGAGCGAACTGGTGCTCAAATCGTTGCAAATACTCCGCTCGCATCTGGTCAACAACGACCTGAACTACGAGTTTTGGCTGTGCCCAAACCCCTAAGCTTACGAAGCAGGCAAGCGCTGCTCCAATTCCTCTTTTTCTAAATTTAACTGCTCCCATAACTCCATTGTGGCTTCTAAATCGGCCTTTTTCTGTTCGTATTTCGGGTAGAAATCAGTCTGTGCCATCAACTCCTGATAGCCTTTAGGATCTGCAAGTTTTGCATCCCAGTCCGCCAATTCCTGCTCTAAGTTCTCAATATTTTCTTCGACTTCAGCCAATTTCTTTGCGGTATTGCGCTTGTCCTTTTCGAGTTGCTTACGCTCTTTGTAGCTTAGCCCTGTCGCCTCATCTAAAGCTTTCTCTTCCTGCTTCTTAGCCTTGCTTTTTGCGGTTTTAGCTTCTACCGCACGCATATCAGCTAGTTTACGTTGTTCGAGGTAGTATTCGATACCACCGAGTAAGGTCTTTACCTTGTGGTCTCTAAACTCGACGGTTTTAGTTACCAGCCCTTCTAAGAATTCACGATCGTGACTTACTACGAGTAGGGTGCCGTCAAAGCTTAGCAAGCTCTTTTTCAGAACGTCCTTACTGTTCATGTCCAAGTGATTCGTAGGTTCATCCATCACCAAGAAATTGATGGGCTTTAACAGCAGTTTACATAACGCTAAACGACCACGTTCGCCACCACTAAGCACTTTCACCTTCTTCTCGACATCTTCACCTCGAAACATAAATGAACCGAGCAAGCTACGAGCGTGCTTGCGCATTTCCTCTGGAGAGGCATCCTCGATCGTCTGTAAAGCGGTGATTTCACCATCGAGCTCATCCGCTTGATCTTGGGCGAAATATCCCACCTGCACATTATGACCAAGCTCTAGCACGCCATCTGCTGGGATTTCCTGCATAAGCGCTTTAACCAAGGTCGATTTACCTTGTCCGTTTTGACCTACAAAAGCCATACGATCACCACGTTCGATTTCAACGTCAACCCCTTTCAGGACCAATTTCTCTCCGTAGCTTTTATGCACACCATCCGCTTTAGCCACCACCTTACCGCTACGTGGTGCCGGCTGGAATTTAAAGTTCATGCTCCCGGTATCTTCTTCATCTACTTCGATGCGCTCCATCCGGTCGAGCTTTTTAATCAAACTTTGAGCAAAAGAGGCCTTACTTGCTTTCGCTTTAAACCGCTCAATCAGTTCTTCGGTTTGCTTAATTTCTCGTTGCTGATTTTTGGCAGCAGCCATCTGTTTTTCACGGATTTCTGCTCGCAGCTCCACATAACGGCTATACGGGGCATTGAAATCATAGGCTTTCCCCATGGTAATTTCAATCGTTCTGTTGGTCACGTTGTCCAGGAAGGTTCTATCGTGACTCACCACCATAAGCGTTTGACTGCTCCCGCTAAGATGCTTTTCAAGCCACATGATACTTTCAATATCCAAGTGGTTGGTAGGCTCATCGAGCAGCAGAAGTTCAGGCTTCTGTAGTAGCAGACGGGCCAATTCAGCGCGCATCCGCCAGCCTCCTGAAAATGTATGAAGCGGCTTATCGAATACCTCTGGGGCAAATCCGAGTCCTTTTAGAACGAGCTCAACATCTGCATCAATGCTGTCACCACCTAATATCCCAAAGCGTTCACTTAACTCGCTCACCTCCACGATTAGTGCAGAATAACTATCACTTTCGTAGTCTGTGCGAGTTTCAAACTCTTTGTTGATCTCTTCAATGCGCTCATTAATTCGAGCAATCTCGTCGAAAGCGCTTCGGGCGATATCCATGATACTCTTGTCCATATCCATCTTGAGATCTTGCCTCAAGAATCCGATACGTACTTCTTTCGCTTTGCTCATCGAGCCGCCGTCCAAGGCGTAGTCCCCCGCGATTAGTTTCAAAAGGGTACTCTTTCCCGCTCCATTTCTACCCACCAAACCTATTCGGTCGGCAGGGTTGATTTGAAATCCAATTTCATTAAAAATGGCGCGTCCCCCGAAAAACAACGAGGCCTTGTTCAGTGCTAAAATCATCGTGACAAAAGTATCAAATAACCACGGGGCTACTTCGTATTTTTACCATCCAATACAGAAATTTCTGACGAACATGTTAAAAGGAACAAAAGTCTACGCCATCACTAAAAGCAAATGCCCAAGATGCATGGAAGGCGACATTTACCCCGAGTCGAATCCTTACAAGTTCAAAACGCTTACAGACTTCAATCCACGTTGTAGTAAATGTGATCAGAACTTTGAGCCGGAACCCAACTTCTACTACGGTGCCATGTACGTTAGCTACGGCTACACGGTAGCACTATTCGTTGCAGTATACATCATCTTCAGCGTATTCTTGGGATGGGAGATGTGGCCAACTATTGGTGCACTTGCGGCAATATTAGTTCTTACAGCCCCTATGATTTTCCGTATTGCGCGAACGACTTGGCTTTCATTATTTGTCAAATACGACAAAGACGCCCTTAAGAAGTAGGAGCGAACCTCTCGGGCAAACACTCTTCAAGTAAGGGTGCGCCATACATGAAGTGTTCTACAAGTACACGCGCTAAGTAGGGTGCCATAAGTACGGCACGCGATCCCATACCACCGAATATATAGGTATGTGCTAAGTCTGCATGTGGACCTACCATCGGTCTCCTGTCTTTGGTGGCAGGACGAACGCCTGCGACATGTTGCTCTATTTCAAAGGGCCCGTCATACACTTTCCGAACATGATCGGCCAATTCTTCTTTTTTCGCCGTACTCGGACCTTTCTCGAAACCATCCCAAGCATAAGTGGCTCCGACGGTTGCACGATGATTACCTTCCGCAAGCATAAAGTGTCCTTGATGAATGCATTCTCTTCCGAGATCACGGTCCAGTCGTATTCTGATCACTTCTCCCTTCACTGGTGCAAACCCGTTCTGTGGAATCCCTCCTTGTCCTAAAGCAAGTTGGGTACCTTGACATGAAATCACGGCATGTGCACGCAATTCACCATAACTCACACCTTCTTCATCCCGAATCACCTGGTCCCATTCGAATCGAGCTTCGCTGAAGCTACCTGTACCCATCAGCTGATCACGAACTGCTTTCATAAAGGTACTCACGCGTAATCTCCCTGTGCCCTTCATAAGTCCTGAACGGTGGTCTCCGACGATCCCTTTGGGTAAATCCGCGAGCTCATCATCGAGATAAGAGGAGAAGGCAGGAGAGGAGGTTAAACCCATCCAATCATTTTGTTCCCCGGCGTTATGAAAAACACGTCGAATGGGAATTGGATCAAAGAATGACGCATCTGTCCAACGCTCTATATCGGGATATACAGTGGCCAATTCTTCCATCATCTCATCAGCCTTCCATACTTTCTTCAGCCTCTTCAATACAATCGGGTTCCACAAACCGGCTGCTACTTTAGAGCTTATGTTCTCATCTGGCAAATCGAACAGCTGCACACTTGCACCATACTTCATGAGAGTATAGCTCAGCACGGCGCCTGAAATACCACCGCCAACAATAATGTAATCTACATGTTTCATAAGGCATTCGATCTTGAATAGGCTATCGAGCAAAAAAAAAAAGCTCCCACTACAAAGGTAGCAGGAGCATTTTAAGAATGTCTTATCGTACCTTGTATTAGTACGTCCACATATCGTGTTCTTTGTTACGTAGCTCTTCCTTAATCGCAGCTGCTTCTAATAGCTGTGACATAGCAGAGTTACGCTTGTAGTCAGAAATGGTTCTGTCATAAACATTATCCATTTTCGTAATGACCGCGTTGAACTTTCTGTAATGCATGATCTGATCGAACGTCAAACGCTGGTTGTTGTTCTTCTCATTGTAAGCGACAGAAGTAGCCATTGCATAGCGCGCATCTGGGAACCAAATCCAAAACGGATTGTAGGTAAGTGCTGGATTACGTGGGTCACGTACTTCTGGCGCAATACCAATGATTCTGTTTTTCAACTCACCGCGCTGCTTGTCAAAGTACCAGTCACTTTTCAGGTGATATGCAACAACATTGTTTGCTTTGATGGTGATGGTATCGATAGCTAGTGGTGGACCAAACGGATCGTCTGGATCTGGAATAGTATCGTACTGCTCAATCTTTTGACGTACCTCTTCTACGGTCAATGGCAACTCAAACTTATCATCTAAGAAGATTTCTGTGATCGTATTCTCGGTAACAATACCATCTACCAAAACATCCCATAGCGCTTTGCGATCCGGCATAGGCTTGATAGGGTAGTACAATGGAAGATTGATCTTCTCACGCAAGTCAATACGCTCCCAGTGGCGCTCTGACCACAACATATCATCCTGACGTAAGAAAGGATAAGGAACTACGCGATTATTGCGGTAGTGTTTGGTTGCCTCAGGAATAATACCATCATCCGATGGATCTAAAACCTGTGCTTGAGCCGCGCTGAAGGATAGTCCTACAGCAACGATTGCCAAGAAAAACGCTTTAACTTGTTTCATATTAGTTCAAATCAATTGTAATAGGAGCCACTTTAGGCTTCATGCCTTTACTTGTGGCAGCCTTAATGTTTCTGATAATTACAGGTGTACCAGGTTTCGCTTTATCCAAAGCTGCTTTCGCATTCGAGCTAAGAGTAGGACCCTTACAGTCGATAGGTGCAAAAGGCGGAACGATAATTTGGAAGCTAGTCACTTTCAAAGGAAGCTCAAAGTCAAAGTTCTTAAACTTCGCTTCTACCTTAGCCTTTTTGATGAGGTTCGCTGACATTAGACCTTCTGATTTACCGAAGATAGATCCAGCAGCATCAGGTAAGTTCTTTACACGGAACATTTTCGATCCCATGCTTACTGTTTTGTCGCCTTCGCGTACACCTACAGCAATCTTCATCTCTCCACCTTTGTTACGTGTAACATCAGCGATGTAGCCATTGCCGCTCTTCTTAACACCAGCACCGGTTACAACAAGGTTAGAAGGGTCTACACCAGGTACACTTACTTCTAATGGATTGTCTACACCACGGTAGAGTACATTCATCTTTGTTGGAGAGATAACTACGCTTGGAGGCGCTACATTAAATGCTCCTTCTACAGGGAAGACTTTTTCTTCTCCGTTCTGAGTAAGACGAATCTCACCGTTCCAGGTAGTTTCACCCACTTTGTTCGCTGGGAATTTAACTTTAGCAACACCACCTACGATGTCTTCTGTGCTAAGCTCCTGACCATTGATAATAACCGTGGGCTCTTGCGTATTGTCAAATGCAGCAAGGAAAACGTCTGCTTCGTACTCGCCGCCTTGAGTAACATATGTACTCTTCGGCATCACTACCGTTCTAACACCAGTAAACTTCAAATCTGAACGACCGATGTTTTTTTGAAGGTGTGCAATAACGTTTGCTTCTGAGGTACGGATGTCACTCTGCATAGAGGTCATAAAGGTCAACACAGAAATAAGCGGATAATGCTCAAACTTTGACTGTTCCCAGCTAATGTTTGCACCATCGTACTTTACGTCAGCAAAGTCGAAGGTAGTTTCTAGGTTGCCTTTTAAGAATTCGTTGTCTCCAGCTTGTTCTTTTAGGTATTCTCTGTAAGCTGTCATTGCAGCTTTTAGTTCTGAACCTTTTTTACCAAGAATGAAGTAATTAGGAGCAGTTTCCAAATCATCCATTTTTGATGGTTTGTTGTCCGCACCGGTTTCTTCATCAATACCACCACTCATTTCGATCACTTCTTTCTTCATGCGATCGATAGTAGCGTAAAGCTCGTTTGATTTAGCCTTTACATCATTTGCTTTGTCTCTCCAAGGACCAGCCTTTACAGCATTCTCAGCCGCAGCTGCCTCAAAGGCTGCATAGATGTTTGCATTTTGTTTTTCTACCGTTTCAATAGATGCCTCTTGACCTACCATAACCTCGTAGAAGGCATCCATAACTTCTCTGGATACGTTCAGTGCGAGTAGTGCGGTCAACACGAGATACATCATGTTGATCATCTTTTGACGCGGTGATAAATTTCCTCCTGCCATTGTGTAGTTTCTTTATGGGTTAATCTTAATTGGTCAGATTATTTACCCATTGCAGTAAGCATACCGCCGTAAACATTGTTTAAAGACTCTAGGTTGCCTTTCAAAGAAGACAATTGTGAAGCCAAATCAGTTGCGTTATCAGAAGCACCTGAAAGTTTCTCCATAACATCATTCTGACGTTCTACTTGAGCAGTTGCATTTTCCAATTGAACAGAGTACAAGGCATTCAAGCTCTCCATGTTCGTTGCAGCTGTGTTAAGTTGCTCGCTGTATTTAGCCGTAGCACCTGCAGCATCTACAGCCCCTGAGAGTGAACCTGCTGTTTCGCTTAAGTTCTTCATTCCAGCACCAAGACGCTCGATAAGTTGTGCATCGATACCGCCATTTTCTAAAGCGTTGTCCAATTGTTCAGTAACACTTAATGAGCGGTTGTCTGAGCTTGAACCTTCACCTGTTGCCAATTCAGGATATACAAGTGTCCAGTCATATTCTGATGCTGGTTTTTCGAAAGCAGAGAATAAGAAGATTACAGCCTCTGTTGTCAAACCTAAGACAAGCATAATGTTCGCACCTTCCCAGTGCATGATTTTGAACATTGCTCCAGTAATTACTACTGCTGCTCCTATACCGTAGAGCTTTGCCATGAAGTTTTTGAAGCTTTTTCCGTTTACGTCAATCAGTGCCATAATCTTTGTTGTGTTGTGTTTATTAAAAGGGTTGTGATAGATTCTAATTAAAAGTCTTTGAGGTCGCGACCTAGGAAGCTTTGTACTGTTCTGAAACCGATGTAGCTCTTCGCAGTATCCTGGTACTCATAATCACGAGCTCCTAATTGCATAAAGTATGCGACATCTTTCCATGATCCGCCGCGAATCACTTTGCGCTTCATTGTTTCACTCTCTTCGTCGAAAGCGTTGTATTGATAGTCAGGTGCGATATCACTCTCGAAGGCGTACGACTGAACATCGAATGCTGAAGACGTCCATTCTGCAACATTACCAGACATACAGTAGAGGTTAAATCCGTTCGGCGAATAAGCGGTTGCCTTAACAGGGTAGAATCCTCCATCAGCTGTGAGGTTCCCACGGCGAGGCTTAAAGTTAGCGAGGTAACAACCTGAGCTATTGGTAGCATAAGGACCACCCCAAGGGAAAGTTGTTAATTCTTCACCACCACGAGCAGCGTATTCCCACTCACCTTCTGTCGGTAGACGGAAGTCATGTTCGATAAGTTGACCAGAACGCTTCAAGAAGTCTCTGCGGTATTTACTTCTCCAGTTTGCAAATGCGCGTGCTTGCTTCCAGCTAACACCTACCACTGGGTATTCGTCATAGGCTGGGTGCCAGAAGTACTTGTCGTGCATAGGCTCGTTAAAGCTGTATGTAAAGTCGTGAATCCAAACTAAAGTATCCGGATAAACATTGATGGTTTCTTTTTCAAAGAAAGATGCGCGGTTAGATTCAGCTTGGGTGTCTTTCACATAATCACGGTAGCTAAATAATTCGCCATCGCCATCTTCATCACGGTAATCGAATTCAACACGGTTGAGTTTACTTGCCGCTTTCTGCTTATTGATCCAGAAATACGTGTAGTTTAACTGACGTGTATCTAGGTGTCTGTAACCTAGCCATTGCTCCTCAGGACTGAGGTACATGCTTTCGATAACTTCCGTATATTCAGCAGATGGGTAACGGTTCTTATCCCATTCGAGGTATGGATCCCAGTCCAAACGACGCATCATACTATCAGGATAGTTTAATGCAACATATTCTTGGAAAAAGGTTGGGTCTTCCATTTCAGCGAGATCGATGTACTCAAACTCTTCTACTAAACCTTCTGCGAGTCGTGTTCTAGTGATAGAGTCACGAACCCAATTCACAAACTGACGGTACTCGTTGTTTGTGACCTCGGTTTGGTCCATGTAGAATGCCGGCACACTTACCACTTTAGCGGGAGCAGTGTAGGCATAAGGAACGTCTTCGTCATGGTTACCCATTGTGAAGGATCCTTGAGGAATGTAAACCATACCATATGGTTCGCTTGGGTACCAAGTAGGACGGTCTTGTACGCCTACCAATTCTCCATGGTCGCTTGTCCCACACGAGGCGAGAAAAGCAAGAGAGACTAACCCTAAGAGAAACTTCTTCATAATATATGTATTTCTACTGTATTCTTAAATCTTAAGCAAGGCGCTATATTACAAAAATATAGGATTTCTGTAGCTACCTTTTTCTTTTGGTGGTATTTCAATAGTAAAGCAGTAACTCATCATGATCTCGTGAGAGCCACTAGAGGAATTGCTTAGTGATGATGTTGTAAGGTCGTAAGAGTAACTTGCTCTTAGGTCCTTAGTAATCTGATAACCAGCCATTATTGCCAAAGCATCGTATACTCTGTATGTAACGCCACCCCAGATCTGATTATTATATGTTGCTGCCATATTCACATCGACTTGAGTAGTTACAAAATCGGTTTTTACCATAGCTGCAGGCTGCAAAACAAAGCCGTTTTGAAGGTCGATGTCATAACCTCCCATCAAATAATAGTGTCGTTGACCGCGAATTTCAGCGTTTGAAGCACCGCCGTTAGCAGAAAGTATATCCTTGGTTTCCAGTAGTCGGGTGCTGCTTAAACCTGCATACCAGTTGTCCAATTGATAAAATGCGCCAAAGCTGATGTCAGTAGCCATAGAAGTGCTACCCAAAGCTACGAGTGAGGGATCATTCATGGTCTGTGGCGGCGACCACACACCTGAAGTAACGTTCTTATTTCTGAAATCAGCACGAAGACCTAAACCCAAAGATCCTCCAGCGAGTTCCATTTGATAGCCATAACCTACACCTGCAGTAATATCTTGGAAGTAACCGATGATGTCATTCGAGAAATTCACAGAGATGCCTCCACCGATCACGTCCAACGGGACATTGGCAGAGAAGTTCTGCGTGGTAGGTGCATTGTCAAAACCGACCCATTGCGATCGGTGAACTGCAGTTAAGCAGATGGCATCACCAGAGCCGATGACTCCAGGATTGTAAAATATCTTATTGTTTGCGAATTGCGTGAATTGCACATCTTGCTGAGCCCAAAGGCCTGATGTACAAAGCATTGCAAACAATGCAAGGCAGCTTTTTTTCATGTGTTTACGCACAGTAGGGTTTTGATTGTCGCTAAAGATAGAAAAATTCCGTTGCAGAGCACGTTTTTTCTTGAGAGTTATCAAGCTTTCTGCTGTGCCTTCCACCACCTTTTTGGGATGCGTCCGCTCAAGGCTTCGTCATAATCTGTTTTGCTACAAGGGACTAATTGGTTTCTCATGGAGGTGCCACCAACTTTAGGAACTTCGATCCACCACCTACCTGAAAGTGGCGATTTATAAAAGTTTAAATCCTCGTCCTCGTCAAAAAGTACCGTGTATTTTTCATAGTCTTTTCGTGATCCCACGGGGTAATCGCCAAACCGAAGACTTACGCCTTCAAAAAAGTACCACAAGGCATGTGCGCAAAGATGTGCACTCATGCCGTTGGTATCCATATGTGGATTGTATTCAAAAAGTCCTAATTGAGTAAGGGTATCGCTCATTCCTGCATAGCGTGTGATGGCGCATAGCTCACTTCCACTCAGTCCATGGGGAGAAGTATGGAAGGTTCCGGGGCTGTAGCTTTGACGAACAGCTGCGATGTCAATAGTCAGTAGATCTGCATCTCGTAAAAAGGGCTCGACAGCTGGCAAGTTTGCTTGTACTTCGCCGAGTCGAACTGCCTCGAAGAATAGATTGTCGATCAGGTTGATCTCTTCAGGGTTATTGAAGTAGGTTTGGTATCCGAGGTTCGTAAAATTGTAGAGGTTGTGCGGCTCTTGAAGCACCATGTGGCTGACATAACTCTGGTGGTCTAAATCTCGACCTTCACTGCCAACGTCTAAACGAGAATCCACAGTCACGACATTGACCATCTGTTCCAAGCGGTCGTATGCGCGATAGTTGCCGTAGGTGAGATCTTGTGAACCACCGATGGTGACAAGAATGATCTGCTTGGATAGAAGTTCCTGTGCAAGGCTGGTGAGATAGACGATGGTGTCTACATGGCGCTCGCCTTTATACACGTTACCGAGATCCACGACTTTTTGCAACCAATTCCCACGGTACAATTGGTACAAATAGGGACGTATTGCATCTGCAGCACCATCACAGCCTACATTTCGATATGCACGACGGTCTTCCTGAACCCCGACAAGAGCAATTTTTACTCCGTCGAGATCTGGAATGCCATCTATTTCAGTGTGACAAGCGATCGTCGAACCTAGTTGATTCGGATCGAGAACCGGCAATTTTGAGAGTACACTTTCGGGTACAGGACTAAGGTGTTCCACGCGCAAATAACTTTACGCCTTAAAAGTATTCCCTTATTTCTTCTTAGCTCTACGTTTTGATGGGCCTGCCGCAATAAGTTCTTCACAAGCTGCACGATCAAGCGTTTCAGGTTCCTTGTCCTTGGGGATCTTGAAGTTTTTACCGTCCGATTTGATGTAAGGTCCGTAACGTCCTTTGAGAATTTGAATCAACGGTTCTTCAGTGAACTCAGCTATGATTGCGTTTGCAGCCTCTTTCTCTTTCAACTCGATGACTTCGATCGCTTTCTCTAGGCTCACTTCTTCCGGAGTGTCTTCTGTAAGGCTATAGAATTTCTTGTTCCACATCACGTAAGGACCGTAGCGACCAACGTTAGCTTTTACTTCAAGGTCCTTGTAGTCACCTACAACGCGTGGAAGTACTTCTTTGCGCAAGGCCATTTCTAAGGTGGCTTCGTAATAGCCGACTCCTTGAGGAAGCTTTTTAAAACGTGGTTTAGTTTCTTCATCACCATCTCCGATCTGGAATACGAACCCATAACGCGCTAGTTTCACATACACGGGCTCACCAGTTCCTGGTTCTTCACCGAGTAGACGGCTAGCACGAGCATCCTTAGGAGCATTTTCGATCAGCGGATGGAATTCACCGTAGAATTCGGAGATGCTGTCTTGCCATTGTTTTTGACCTTCAGCAACGGTATCAAAGTTTTGCTCGGCTTTTGCTGTGAACTGGTAGTCCATGATCAAGCCATAATGCTCGAGCAGGAAGTCCGTTACAACTCGGCCAATATCGGTGGGGAATAATTTGTTCTTGTCTGCGCCGTGGTTTTCCGTGGCTACGGTGCTGCTAACGCCTTGGTCAGTTGCACGAAGTACTTGGTATTCGCGTTGTGTTCCTTCTAAACTATCCTTAATCACGTAGTTACGCTTTTGGATGGTTGAAATAGTAGGAGCGTAGGTTGAAGGACGTCCGATGCCCAATTCTTCCAATTTCTTTACCAGGGAGGCTTCAGTGTAACGCGGAACGTGTTTTGTGTAACGCTCTGTAGCACGAATCTCACCACTAGTAAGGAGATCACCGACCGTTACTGCCGGGAGTTGCCCATCTAGCTGATCGGTATTTTCGTCGTCAGTTCCTTCTTGGTAAACGGCAATGAAACCGTCGAAAGTGATGACTTGGCCACGAGCTGTGAAACGCTGTGCATCTGGTGCGTTGACATTCTGCAGTTTAATGGTGGTGTTTTCGAGCTGCGCATCAGCCATTTGAGAGGCAATGGTTCTTTTGTAGATGAGATCATACAAGCGCTTTTGCTTGTCGTCTGCACCCGCCACTTTTTTACCAAAGTTGGTAGGGCGAATGGCCTCGTGTGCTTCTTGCGCCCCTTTGTTCTTAGTCGTGAATTTGCGGACTTGGTGGTATTCCTCGCCGAAAGTCTCTTGGACGTGGGCAGCGATTCCTCCGATAGCATCATTGCTCAAGTTGAAGCTGTCCGTTCTCATGTAGGTGATGAAACCTGCCTCGTACAAGCGTTGCGCTAGGGTCATGGTCTGGCTTACACTGTAACCCAATTTCCTGCTCGCCTCTTGTTGCAGGGTAGATGTTGTGAATGGTGCTGCTGGTGAGCGCTTTCCAGGACGTTTTTCGACGCTTTCGACGCTGAATTGGGCCTTGACACAAAGGGCAAGGAATTTCTCAGCCTCTTCGCGTGTCTTAAAATTGGTTCCAAGCTCAGCTTTGAAAGAGATCTTACCATCTGTAAACTCACCGCTTACCTTAAAGCTAGAGGTGGGTACATGCGCTTCAATCTCGCGCTCTTTCTCTACAATAAGACGCACGGCAACACTTTGAACGCGACCTGCACTGAGTCCACGTTGGATGCTTTTCCAAAGAACAGGACTCAATTCATACCCTACCAAACGGTCCAATACACGACGCGCCTGCTGCGCATCCACAAGTTCTTTGTTGATTTTCCGTGGTTTCTCAACCGCACGCAAAATCGCCGTTTTCGTGATCTCGTTAAAGACAATGCGCTCTGTAGTTTCATCTTTTAAATCCAAGCTTTCGAAAAGGTGCCATGCGATGGCTTCTCCTTCGCGGTCCTCATCCGAAGCAAGCCACACTTTGTCCGCTTGTTTCGCTGCTTTCTTTAGCTCTCCGACCAATTTCTTCTTGTCGCTCGAAACACAATATTCCGGCGTGAAATTGTTCTCGATATCAATCGCCATTCCCTTGTCGCATAAATCGCGGATGTGTCCATAAGAAGACATCACGGTAAAGTCTTTACCGAGATATTTCTGAATGGTTTTCGCTTTTGCGGGGGACTCAACAATAACTAGATTACTTGCCATAGGATGAAAACTTGGATTGAATTTGGGACAAAGTAAAGGCGAAATTCCTCAACAATGGATCACAAATGTTGGGTTTAAATTTCTACCCCCTTACTTATTACTACGTAATAGAATTTTTATAATCGGACAAATTGTCAGTTAGGCTTCTTATCTTTGCTCTTCGCGAAAGAAAGTAAAGTTTTGAGCGATTACAATTATGGATGCAAAAACAAAACGCGCAAGCGGAAGAGGTCTCTACGCCGAGGGCGACAAGAACCCACACGAGCATGATGGAACCGTTCACGAAACGGTGAACCCAACAGGCACAAAAAAACTGTACATCGAGTCGTACGGTTGTCAAATGAATTTTTCAGATAGCGAGATCGTCGCTTCTGTATTAGGTAAGGAGGGATACAGCACTACGCAGAATCCTGAAGAGGCAGACCTCGTTTTACTGAATACCTGTTCGATTCGGGATAAAGCCGAACAGACAGTGCGGAATCGCTTGAATCACTTCAATGGTCACAAGAGAAAGAATCCTGATATGAAGATCGGGGTGCTTGGTTGTATGGCTGAACGTGTGAAGGGTAAATTGCTGGACGAAGAGAAATTGGTCGATCTAGTTGTCGGGCCAGATGCGTATAGAGATCTACCTAACCTACTTACTGAGCTTGATGGCGGTAGAAAAGCGGTGAACGTTATTTTATCCAAGGAAGAAACCTACGACGATATCGAACCGGTACGTTTAGGCGGTAATGGCGTAAGTGCATTTGTTTCAATCACCCGTGGTTGCGACAACATGTGTACGTTCTGTGTCGTTCCTTTTACTCGTGGTCGCGAGCGTTCCCGCAATCCACAAACCATCGTTGATGAGGTATTAGATCTCAGCAAACGTGGATACAAAGAAATCACCCTGCTCGGTCAGAATGTCGACAGTTACCTCTGGTATGGCGGTGGACTTAAAAAAGACTTCGATAAAGCTTCAGAAATGGCAAAGGCCAGTGCAGTTCACTTTGCAGACCTCATGTCCATGGTTGCTGAAGCAGTGCCTCACATGCGTATTCGTTTTTCTACCTCAAACCCGCAGGACATGCGAGATGATGTACTAGAGACGATCGCGAAATACAAGAATATTTGTAACTACATCCACCTCCCCGTACAAAGTGGTTCTTCTCGCATTTTAGAGATGATGAATCGTGGGCATACGAGAGAGGAGTACATTGCACTTATAGATAGAATCAACAGAATTATTCCGGGTTGTGCCATTTCACATGATATGATTTCAGGGTTCCCGACAGAGACGGAGGAAGATCACAAAGAGACCTTGTCTCTAATGGAATATGTTCGCTACCACTTTGGGTACATGTTCTTCTACAGTGAGCGTCCAAATACGTATGCAGCTCGTAAGCTTGAAGATGATATCCCGATCGAAGTAAAGAAGCGTCGACTCACGGAGATTATTCAGTTGCAAAACAGATTTAGCCTAGAGCGTCACCAAGAAATGGTGGGTGGCACCTTTGAAGTACTCGTAGAAGGCACCTCGAAAAAGAGCGAAGAACAACTTTTTGGACGTACGGACACCAATAGCGTTGTAGTCTTTGATCGCGGTGATTTAAAGCCAGGTGATTTCTGCCACGTGAAAGTTGAACGTTGTACTGCAGCTACACTTATTGGAACTGTGGTTGACGCGCCAGAAGCCTAGTTCACGAGCTAAACCACTGCCAAAAACCATCCCATGTCAGAAGTAAAGAATATCAAACAGCGATTCGGAATCATAGGTGTAAGCCCGTTGCTTGACCGAGCCATAGAGAAAGCTTTGCAGGTTGCACCCACCGACATTAGTGTCCTGGTAACCGGAGAGAGTGGTGTTGGTAAGGAAAGTATTCCGAAGATCATCCATAGTTTATCCCACAGAAAACATGAGCCGTATATCGCGGTCAACTGTGGTGCGATCCCGGAAGGGACTATAGACTCCGAATTGTTTGGTCACGAAAAAGGAGCCTTTACTGGGGCTACAGGTTCACGTAAAGGATACTTTGAAGAAGCTGGGGGAGGTACTATCTTTTTAGATGAAGTAGGTGAATTACCGATGCCCTCGCAGGTGCGCTTGCTTCGCGTTTTAGAAACTGGGGAGTTTATTCGTGTTGGTGCATCTCGTGCAAATAAGATCGATGTACGCGTGGTTGGCGCGACGAATGTCGGAATGCTGAATGCGATTAAGAACCACAAATTCAGAGAGGATCTTTACTACCGTTTAAATACGGTGGAGATTCATTTACCACCATTGCGCGAGCGCTCTTCTGATATTCATTTATTGTTCCGCAAGTTCTGCTCTGATTTCGCGACTAAATATCATCTGCCGCCCTTGCGTCTGGATGATGAAGCAGTTCGTTTGTTAGAGCATTACCGTTGGCCAGGTAACATTCGTCAGCTGCGTAATCTTGCTGAGCAGATGAGTGTGATTGAGACGTCACGATTAGTGGGTAAGGATATCTTAAAGTCCTATTTACCTGAGGTGGATGCTTCTAATTTGCCAGCTCTTGCTTCGACTAGGGTGAGCGATGAGGGCGACAAGAGTTTTGCCCAAGAGCGTGAAGCCCTATATAAACTGCTGTTTGAGATGCGCTCCGAGATTAATGCCTTGAAAAAGGTCGTAGGAAACGCTGAGGAAGGTGTTTATGATGGGATACAAAGAGAGTATCCAAAAATTGGCCAAGAATATGGCGGCAGCTCGCAAAACTCATCGACAGGCATTACTAGATTCTCAAACGTTCCGAGTAAGCAACACGAAGCTGAGGTAACGATACTCTCTAGTGATGAACACGATCGCTATGAAGAGGAAGATGAGATTATTGAAATCGAAAACTTGTCGTTGGTTGATAAGGAAATTGAATTGATCAAAAAAGCGTTGGATAAGAGCGAAGGCAAAAGAAAGATCGCTGCTAAGGAGCTAGGAATATCCGAACGTACGTTATATCGTAAGATCAAACAATACAATCTAGAATGATGCTCCGCCGATTACTTCTCTTTATGCTACTTGTAACGCTCCCTGGATGCCGCGGGGGATACAGCTTCACAGGAGGAAATGTAGGAGATGCAAAGAGTATTTATGTAGGATTCTTTGATAACAACGCGCAGATTGTCAACCCTGAAATGTCGCAGGTAGTTACTGAGGCGATCAAAGATATTTTTGTGCAACAGACCTCGCTAAGTTTGGTGGATGGTCCGGCAGATATGAATATCCAAGGATCTATTGTAGAGTATAGTCTAAAACCGCAGGCAGCACGTGGACCATCGGAAGTTGCTCAGATGCGATTCACGATTGGAGTAAAGGTGGCCTTTGAAAATGTCCTGGAACCGAAAAATGATTTCGATCAGCGTTTTAATAGGTACCGCGATTATGATGCGGACTTGAATTTTTCGGATATTGAGACGGAATTGGCCGATGATATTATTCGTGAACTCACGGAAGATATTTTAAATCGGTCCATCGCGAACTGGTAGTCTATGAACGGAAAAAAGCTGCAGCAATATTTTGATAACCCATCGTCTATGGATGATGCG
>Ga0209137_1001280_pt1 | contig 24134 bp, 22 predicted proteins | sample SaaInl5LU_22_DNA_FD_184642 | JGI IMG/M metagenome (GOLD analysis project Ga0209137, IMG submission 184642) | Marine microbial communities from expanding oxygen minimum zones in the Saanich Inlet - ESP_105LU_22_DNA (SPAdes) (version 2) | ecosystem: Environmental > Aquatic > Marine > Intertidal...
CGGTAAACCTTTTCATCTTGGAAACACCCGCGTTGCTTACCCATGCGTTCAAACCCAGGCGACCAGAGACCTCCTCTGCGATGCGGCGCGAATCTTCAGGCACGGTCACATTTAGAGAATGAGCTTCATGTCCGGACTGGAGGTTAACGGGCAATAAAGAAACGGTTTCTTCGGCTGAGGCAATACTGAGGTCGGTGGCAATTACACGCCAACCTAATGTGGCCAGTTCAATACTGATGGCGCGACCTATTCCCGAGCCTGCTCCTGTAACAACCACGGTTCCCATCATTGGCGTGTCCTTTCTGAAAGCCGATGCGCGAGAGTAGTGGTGATATCGGCGAGTTCGCGCCACTCCTCGAAGGCCTGGTCATACTTGGCCTGGTTTATTGGGTTAGGCGTTACCGTTTCGCCTAAAGTGACGTAATCCGAAACGTTTTCTAAGCCGTCTATGCAACCAGCACCAACTCCGGCAATCACCGCCGCACCGAGCGAAGCGCCCGGGTGGTTTACGACCGGGTGCAGGTCCACCCCCAGAACATCGGCGTGAATTTGCTTCCACAAGACGGACCTACTGCCACCGTTAGTCACCATGGCCTTTGACAGGGTGACACCACAGTCGATAAAGACGTCGCGGTGGTGGCGAAAGCCAAAAGCAATCGCTTCAAGCACGCTCCGATACATATCGGCCGTTGTCGTTCCCAGGTGCATACCAAAGAACGCGCCGCGAAGATCAGTGTCGTGAAGCGGGCTTTTTTCCCCTAAAAAATAGGGCAGGCAGAGAACGGAAGATGGTTCAGCTTTTGCTGCTTTTTCATCCATGGCGACTAGGTCACTCGTGCCGGTGAGTTCTTGAAACCAGCGAATTAGACTTCCGCTGGTGGCCATGCACCCGTTGGGGAGCCAGCCACCCGGAATGGGGTGTGCGTCTAGATATAGGCGCTCATCCACGAGAGGGCTTTCTGATTTCACCAGAATGTCTCCAGCGCCACCCAGTTTTATTAGCCAGTCGCCCTCGTTGGAAACACCGGCTCCATAGGCGGAGAGAGCGTGATCGGCCCCACCGACAAAAAGTGCTGTGCCAGCGTTCAACCCCATGATTTTCGCGTTACTTGGATCAAGCTTGCCCACTGCGGTCCCTGCTTTAGCGACTGATGGAACCTGAAGGGACTTAACCCCAGCGCGCTCCCGAATCCTTTGGTGGGGAGTTCCGTCAATGTAAAAAAGACCAGATTCGAGCGCCCAATTCTGTTCCACGTGGGCTTCCGCACCCAGCGCCATGAGGGCCCAATCGTAACTGCCCACAATCTGGTGGGTCTGTTCCCATATTTCTGGCTCATTTTTTGCAAGCCATACGAGCGTTGGCGCGACGGACTGCTGGCTTAGCGCAGAGCCTGTGTCGGTGACAAAGTTTAGGTCGCCCAGACTCTGAGCAATTTCATCTATTTCTACAACGGCTCGAGCGTCGTTTTGCAGAATGGCAGGTCGGAGAGCATTACCTGATTTATCCAATAGCACAACGGCGGGAACCATGCCGCTAGTGGCAATTCCCAAGACATCGGAAGCGGATACCCCCGATGTCTCGATCAGTTCAGCGACCGTCGCGTGAATATTAGTTAGCCACTGTTCCAGTGATGCTTCAGCGAATCCAGTGTGAGGCGAACTCAGGGAGCAGGGTCGCGATGCACTCGCTATTACCCCGGCTGCCGCGTCTAGCAGGATGGCCTTAGTGCCGGTAGTGCCTAAATCGATGCCAATGGTCAGCTCGGTCATTTTTTGGCCGGTTCTCTGGGGGAGATGGTAACAACCTCAACTCCTGCCTGGCGTGCTTCACGAAGCACAGGATGATCTTGACGAGCGTCGGTTACCAGAATTGAGATTTCAGAAAATTCGACAATTTTGACCAGAGAGGTGCGGCCGAGTTTTGTCTGATCTGCGGCCACGATGACGCGCGTGGCGGATTTGATCCCTGCAGCTTTTACATGAGCCTCTTCATAGTGATAATCGGAGACTCCGCCACGAGAATCTATCCCCGCCACTCCCATGACAAAAGTGTCACAGTTGAATCGGCTGATTGCTTCGATGGTATCCGGGCCAATTAGACTTAACTCGCTGGGCCTCAAGAGGCCGCCGATTAGAAAGACAGTCACACCGGGAGCATCGGAAAGCTCGAGACCTGCCAGGGCGCTAGGGGTGATCACGGTCAGGCCGATTTCCCGCTTTCGGATAGCCCGAGCAACGCTCAAAACCGTGCTCCCGCTGTCTAGCAATACTGTCTCGCCGGGAGTGAGTAAATCAACGACCGCATCGGCGATGTGTTCTTTTTCTTCGGCAGCGGCTGATGCTCGCGACGCAAAGGGGGGCTCAGCGGAGGTGCCTTTCACAGATATTGCGCCCCCAACGACCCTGCGCAAGAGACCTTGTCCCTCCAGAATTTCGACGTCGCGACGAATAGTCATCCCAGAAAGACCAAGTAACTCAGCCAACGAACTGAATTCAATCTCACCCCGAGACGAGACTTGGTCAGCGATGAATTGGCGGCGCTCATTTACGTCCATAATGAGTAAAGTAACCCATTTTCTTTAAAAAATCACATTGTGTTGGTTACAATTGTGTAAAATTATCGTCTAGTGCTAAATTGTGTGAGAATAATTACCACATAGACTCTGCGGGGTGACCCTCGCCGCCGAAGTAGGAGAACCGAGTGAACACTTGGATAGATGAGGTTTTTGGAGTAGAAAAGCCAATCATTGCGATGCTTCATCTCATGGCGTTGCCCGGAGATCCTGGCTTCGATAACCACGGGGGCATGGAGGCAGTGATAACTAGGGCCCGCCGGGAACTTGAAGCCCTGCAGGCGGGTGGAGTTGACGCGGTGATGTTCTCGAACGAATTTAGCCTTCCCTATTTGACTAAGACCGAACCCATCACCGCTATTTCCATGGCGAGGGTTATTGGCGAGCTCAGCCAAGATCTTCAAACGCCTTTTGGTGTCAATGTCCTCTGGGATGGAATTGCTTCGATAGATTTGGCCGCTTCTACCGGAGCTTCCTTCGTTCGGGAGATTTTCACGGGAGTGTATGCGAGCGATTTCGGATTATGGAACACCAATGTTGGGGAAGCGGCGCGACACCGGGCTCGGCTTGGTGCCGGGAATGTCAAGTTATTGTTCAATATCGTTCCTGAATCCGCCACCTATTTGGCCCACCGGGATATTGAAGAGGTAACAAGAACTACCGTCTTTGCGACCTTGCCCGATGGGTTGTGTGTTTCGGGCCTCACTGCTGGTGCACCCACCGATAGCCAGGTGCTCAGCAAAGTGAAAGCTTCAGCTGCTGGAGTTCCAGTATTTGTGAATACCGGTGTCAGGGCTGAGAACGCCGTTGAGCAGCTTGCCATCGCTGATGGTGCTGTGGTGGGAACCTACTTCAAGAAAGATGGGGTTTTTGAAAATCCTGCGGATCAAAATCGAGTGGAAGAGCTAATGGGTGTTGTCAAAGCCCTGAGGTGAAAGTGGCTGGTTACGCCCCGATTCGCCGTGCCTAGGCCGGTGAAAAAGCCTTGATCCCTGCTTGCGCGGCGGCGGCGCCTAGTCGTTGGTCATAGGTGAGCATGCCGACTATTTCTGGCGTGAGGCTGAGCGCTGTGACAAGGTGCAGAGCATCGAGAGTTCGAAGCTCTGGTGGCGGGTGGGTTGCACCGAGGGCGATGTGGGCGGGGGAGAGGCGCACCAAAGAGATAGCGTTCATCAATTCACTAGCTTTGGCCGCTGCCTGTGGATGCGAGCGTGCACTTGCCCTCATCGTTTCCACTCGCACGAGGTCGCTGCCCACTAATTGGAGGGCTTGATTCCCAGGGTTTGCTCCTTGGATAAAACGGCGCAGTGGTTCTGACGAGTCTTCCCTGACAACGAGCTTGAGTGCCGCTGAGGAGTCCAGGTAAATCAGGGTCATCGGGAATCGTCGCGCATCTGGCGCAGGATATCACTGGCGGTGGCTTCGCCCGGGTCTAGCTCTAGTAGTGGTGTGGCTAGGAATTCTGGTAGCCCGCCGGTGGGTGGGCTTGCCTCACCCCTGGCAACGAGCTCCGCCAGACTGCTGGCCTCATTGTAGGGCGAAAGGGTAGCGATGGGGGCGCCATGTTCGGTCACGATCAGTGTTTCTCCTCGTTTGATGCGGGCAAGGACGCGGGAGACATTCTGACCTAACTCACGCAGACCCACCTGGTTGTTTTCCACGTTCTACGGTGTAGAACAAATCTTCGACAGGGGTCCGAGTCCTGATTCCTATCTTGCGAACGGTACGACTGTTACGGTGTCTCCACGAGGACCGGCAAGAAGCAGATAGCCTTAATCATTGTCGAGACACTGTGTTCGTCGAAGGAGACGTTGTGGCTGACAAAGTACGAGTGGGACTCATTGGCGCTGGCCGAATCGGTCAAGTGCATGCTCAGAGCGTGATGTCGCATCCAGATACCCAACTAGTTTCGATCGCGGGTCGCTTTCTGGAAGGGGCCCAGTCACTGGCGGACGAGTACGGCGTGAGCGCAACGGACAACCCGGAAGAACTTTTTGATTCAGCCACTATTGATGCGCTGATTATTGCCTCGCCTACGGCGACTCATGTGGACTTCATTGAGAAAGCGATTGATGCGGGCATCCCTGCTTTGTGTGAAAAGCCCATTGATCTTGATATTGCCCGGGTCGACGCTATCCGCGAGAAAGTATTGGCAAGCTCCACTCCGATTGCCATTGGATTTAACCAGCGTTTTGATCCCCATTTTGCTCACCTTCACCGTCGGGTGGAGGCGGGTGAGATTGGAGCGCTCGAGCAACTAGTCATCGTCAGCCGTGACCCAGCACCAGCACCCCTGGAGTATTTAGCTGTTTCTGGGGGGATTTTGCGTGATCAAACGATTCATGACTTTGATATGGCCCGGTTTTTTGTGGGCAACATCGTCTCCGTCACGGCGCAAGGGTTTAACCAGTTCAGTGAAGAAATCAAGGGTATCGGCGACTATGACGCGGTAACAGTGACGCTTCGTGGAGAGAACGACGAATCTGTCACCATTATCAATTCCCGTCATTGCGCCTACGGCTACGATCAACGCCTCGAAGCTTTTGGTGACCAGGGGATGCTCCGGGTGGACAATGTTTCCGACACGCTAGTTCGCCATTTCAACTCATCCGGCGTTGAGACCCTGGAGCCCTACCAGGATTTCTTCCTGGAGCGCTATATGGATTCCTATCGTGTGGAACTGGGTGAGTTTGTCACCAAGATCCGCACTGGGGAGTCCAGTAGCCCAACCTTTGAAGATGGTCGGGCTGCGCTGATTGTGGCTGATGCCGCAACGCAGTCAGCTCACACTGGTCTCACGGTCGCTATTACCCCTTAGGAAGAGCTCTTTCGACCGAGAAAAATTTTGTGAAGTCACAGTGTGGCGCGACTAGTGAATGGCAATCTTTGCGAGCGCCAGAAACCCGATCTGTCCAGTAATTCCCCGCGGCGATCGGGACCCTATCGCCGCTACCGGGCACTACCGCCAGGTTGGAATCGCCGGGGGGAATTCAGTGAGAAGTGTTTCGCTTAGGAATCTCTGGCTATCAAGTCCGCACTCGATTGAGCGCGCAAAGAAATCTGGTTATCTGCCTCTGAGCTCAGGCTTGTCTGGAATCGACGGTAAGCGCTTTGCAGGTGGTGGCGCATAGCTTTCTCCGCGGCATCGGAATCAGCCGACTTGATTGTGTCCACTATCAATTCGTGTTCGGCAATGGTGGCGCGCCAATCCCAATTTTGTCCATACATCCGAAAAAGGTGAAGGTGGCAATGGGACTGTTCAAACGCCTGGATAACGGCTTGGTTCCCGGTGGAGCCAAGAATGGCCATATGAAATCTGTTGTCGTGGGCGATCAGCGCGTGTTGCAAAGACTCGGCGTTGGGGTCGAAACGCTTGAGCTCCTCGGCCAGGTGCCCTGCGGGGTTGGCGAGTCGGTTGGTTGCTGCTGTTTGTGCAGCCCACGGTTCTAGCAGCAGCCGAAATTCAAAAAGGTCCCGGACGCCCGAGAAATCGAGTATCTCGGTAGTGGCGTAGCCCTTATTGGAGGTGGCGACCAAGAGATTGTCTCCTTGCAACAACCTCAGTGCTTCGCGAACCGGGGTGGGGGATACCCCAAGCTCCTGGGAAATGTGGTGAATGTTTACCTTGGTAGCAGGAGGAATGGTGTGGTCAAGAATTTTCGTGCGCAAAGCCTCATAGACCTGCGCCGTGGTCATCCTGGAGCTGGTGTCATTCTTCGCCCCGGGAGGGTTAGCGCCACCTTCAAGTGTCGTACTTGTTGAGGATTCTCTAGCCACAACGCCAACTCCTTTTAACTTTGGTGTTTCCGTTTCGCCCCACATCGTATCCAATCGACGAATTTATTCTCCGAATTGAGCACTACCAGGACCCAAGATTCGAGACCTTGGCTGGGGCGATGCTTCTGAGCGATCAATCTATACGTTCGGGCTTTTTCCTATACCGTAAAATAAATCTATGACAATGCCAATACTCCGCGTACTTCCCGATGACGCCGACTCAGCCACGTTGATCGCCAGAGTGTGGGACCCGGTCAATCGCGGCCCACGGGTCTGCCTCGTCATGGGGGATCATGTGGTGGACATTACGACGGTGGTGTCCACGGTTTCCGAGCTGACAGAAAACCCCAGTGTTCTCGACGACCTGGATGACTCTCATGTACAACGATGGCTCATAGAAGATGTCTGCGCAGCGTCACTCGCGCACGACAAGGAGAGACCCTTTTTTCTTGCTCCGGTCGATCTTCAAGTGGTCAAAGCCTGTGGCGTGACCTTTGTAGAGAGCCTCATCGAGCGGGTGATTGAAGAGCGCTGTGCTGGCGATAGTGACAAAGCTGATGCTGTGCGCGCCGAATTAGGCGAGGTGCTCGGTGGAACGCTCAAGGGGGTGGAACCTGGCTCGGCGAAGGCCATGGCGGTGAAGGAGGTTCTTCTAGAGCAAGGATTGTGGTCGGCCTACTTGGAGGTCGGAATCGGGCCAGACCCAGAAGTATTCACCAAAGCTCCCGTTCTCGCCTCAGTGGGATGGGGCGATTTTGTAGGAATACCTTCTTTTTCCACATGGAATAACCCGGAGCCGGAATTAGTACTCATTGTTAACTCCCGGGGGGTGCCTGTCGGAGCAACGCTGGGTAATGATGTCAACCTTCGAGATGTCGAGGGACGAAGCGCCTTGCTGCTGGGTAAGGCCAAAGACAACAATGCGCAGTCCTCGCTGGGTCCCTTTGTCAGGTTGTTTGATTCAACTTTTAGCCTTGACCACGCCAGTCAGGAAACGATTAACCTTTCGGTGACAGGCGAAGACGGTTACGAAATGCACGGCGTTAACTCCGTGTCTGAAATCAGCAGGCCGTTGATGGACCTTGTTCGTGCGGTGATGGGCGTTCATCATCAGTATCCGGATGGCATTGCTTTGTACACCGGTACGCTTTTTGCTCCCTCCGCTGATCGTGACGTGCCTGGCTCAGGCTTCACACACAAGCCTGGAGACCGTGTTGCCATCTCAAGCGCCCACTTAGGGACCTTGGTCAACACCACTGCGCCCACAGAAGACCTTGCGCCGTGGACCTTTGGAATTCGCGAAATGGTGAGCTATCTTGGGCGGCTTCCCTCCGCCTAAAGCAGTGTTCCTGGCCTCTCTTTGCTCTAGGAGGGGGTGAGTGTTTCGGCTTGAGGGCGTAGGCACCTGGCCTCGCCCAGACAACAAATACATATCCATTTTGGGAATAGTTGATATTTTTTGAAGGAAAGGGTTAGATAGTCGTAACGAAACCCATGCACCATGGGGATCATCAACTCGAGAGGGAAAAGATATGACGTTGTATCGCAGGAGCAGTGTGGCTTTTGCCGCGCTAGCAATGTCTGCCGGTCTTGTTCTTGCTGGTTGTACTCCAGCAGAAGAGGCCGCAACTGAAGAGAGCACCACCACCACCACTGAAGAAACCACGGCCAGCGGCCCTGACTTCTCCTCGGTGGAGGTTGCTCTCGTTCCGGGTGGAGCACACCCCTACTTCCAGCCATGGATTGCTGGAGGAGAAGCTGCCGTTGCTGAGTTTGGAATCGGCACCACCGAATTCAACGAGACCGGTGAATGGGACCAGACCAAGCACAACGCCGCTATTGATTCAATGGCCGCGCAGGGTTTCAATGCGTTTGGAATCTTTGGTGTATCCCCCACCGACATCAACACCACTTTCACCAACCTTAAGGGTCAGGGATTTGCTGTTGGTTCGTTGGCATCGTGCCCCGCTGGTGACGTGAACGAGGCAGATTTCTGTCTCTCGACCGACACTGGTGAAGCTGCATATTTGGCCACCGTGGCACTGATCGAGCAGATGGATGGCGCTGGCGCCATCGTCCACTTGACCGGTAACGCCGTGGACTCCAACACTGTGCGCCGTATTGAAGGCGTCCAGAAGGCAATCGATGAAACTGGTGGCGCTGTGACCTTGCTCACGACCATTACCGATATCGACACTGACCTTCAGTCAGCTCAGAAGGCCGTAACAGACCTTCTTGCCGCACAGGGCGATGCTGTCAACGGAATCGTGACCACCGCCTACAACCCTGCTGTTGCAGCAACCGAAGGCGTGGCCAGCACTGGTCTGCCCATCAAGGTAATCGCTATTGACGACGACTCCATCATCCTTGATGCGATTCGCGATGGCACCATCTCGGGAACTGTTGTTCAGAACCCATGGGGTCAGGGATACGTCGGTAGCTGGGTGCTTGCAGCACTGCAGACCGGATACTGCGAGATGAACGAACCTGGACTCTATGTTGACTCCGGTTCATTCCTCGTGACCACGGACAATGTCGAGACCTATGACGCGGAGCGCGAAGCTACGTCGAAGAGCATCCTCGCATCGTTCCAGGACGAATACATGACCTGCGGCTAGTCCACACGGTTAAACCAGAAGCTTCGGGCGGCCCTTTGGGTCGCCCGAAGCCTATGGAGTAGAGAAAGTCCCCCGTTACCTCAAGGCAAGGAAGCCATGACAGCGATTACTGCAGCCCGCGCGTATCTGATCGACATTCCTGTCGAGACGCCCAGGACCGACGCAGTTCAGGCATTCTTGAAGCAAGAAACTATTTTTGTCCACCTCACCACTGCCGATGGAATTGAAGGTGTGGGGTACTCCTACACCATCGGCACTGGCGGTACTGCTGTTCTCTCTCTACTGCGGGACTATTTGCTCGAGATGGTCATTGGCCTGGATTCTGAGCAGATTGAACACATCTGGAAATCCGCTTACTACGGCACCCGCGCCACGACCACGGGCGCCATCACCTCGTTGGCGGTAGCGGCTATCGATACTGCTTTGTGGGATATTCGAGGCCAGCGCACGGCGATGCCACTGTGGAAGATGGTGGGCGGTGCATCAGATCGAGTCCCTCTTTACGACACGGAAGGTGGCTGGCTACACATTTCGACCGAGGAGCTTGTTCGCGGCGCCGTGGAATCCCAGAAAAAAGGGTGGCCGGGAGTCAAGCTCAAAATCGGAAAACCAGATATTTCCGAAGATGTTGAGCGCCTGATGGCCGTTCGACAAGCAGTGGGTCCCGCTATGGACATCATGGTTGATGCCAACCAATCGATGACCTTGGCCCAAGCGCGACGTCGCATTGAAGCTTTGCACGATGTTGGACTGTATTGGTTGGAGGAGCCGATGCCAGCTGATGACATCAGCGCCCACCGACTTTTGGCTCAATCCACGACAGTGCCCATTGCGGTGGGCGAAAGTATCTACTCCGCCCAGGCTTTTCAGCAATATTTGCACAACGATGCCGCCGGAATAATTCAGGTTGACGCTGCGCGGGTCGGCGGCATCACCCCCTGGATTAAAGTGGCTCATTTAGCCGATACTTACAACGTGACGGTGTGCCCCCATTTCCTCATGGAGCTCCATGTTTCCCTGGCTGCTGGTATCGCCAATGGAAATTATGTAGAACACATTCCCCAGCTCACTGCCGTGACCACACAGCGTATGGAGATCGACAATGGCTGGGCACTCGCACCATCGACGCCTGGACTTGGAATACCGTGGGATTTCGACGCAATAGAAAGACTGGTGGTCTCATCATGAGCGAAAAAACGGAAAGGTCGAGTGCCATGTTGGCCCGTTTGGCGTCAGATCAACGCGCCATTTTGGCCGTGTTGGTCATCGCGGTGTTTATTGCCTTTGCCCTACGCACCCCGGCGTTCCTCAACGGCCAATTCGTCATATTTCCGCTTCTGCGCGATGCGGCGGTCATCACGATAGTCGGGCTTGCGCAACTCATGACACTCTCGATTGGCCACCTTAATTTGGCTGTGGGTCGTATGGCTGCGGTTTCGGCAATGGTGGCCGGTTTTGTGTATGAACGACTCGGCATGGGAATCATGTCCGGGCTGATTCTGGGTGTCCTAACGGGAGCGCTCATCGGGGCCATCACCGGTTACATCATCGTGAAATCAGGGGTGAACGCCTTCATCGTGACGTTGGCGATGGACTTTGCGTTGCTAGGTTTGGTCACTTTTACCTATATCTCCTTGACAGACGCGGCGGCGTTCACTGTCAAGCCAGCGGGTATGGACGTCGTGCGAGCCGGGTCATTGGCTGACATTTGTGTCTTCGGCTGGTGTGGGCCCAGCATTGTCCCGCTGATTTTGTTCCCGGCCCTCGCTGTGCTGGGGTTAATCTCGTTTCTCTACCATGGAACTCGTTTTGGCCGTGAACTATTGGCCACCGGCTCCAGTATTCGCGCTGCTCGGCTCTCCGGTATCGCCGTAGATGCTCGGGTAATCCAGGCGCACACCCTGTCGGGGGCCCTCGCGGGTCTCGCAGGAATCTTTTTGGCCTATGTCAATGGATCCTTCTCAGCGGCGATTGGCAGCGAGCTGTTGCTGCCTTCCTTCCTGGGGCCGATTCTGGGAGGGACTCTCCTCACCGGCGGCGTCGTGGGAGTATTTGGCACCCTATTGGGGACGCTCCTCACCCTGGTCATTCGGCAAGGTCTGCTCGTTCAGGGAATTGGCCTCGAGACGCTCAACATTGCTCTGGGCGTCATTCTTCTTCTGGCTCTCTCTGCACCAAAAATAAGACAAGGGCTGGCTCAGTTATTGCGAAGGGGTAAAAACCCATGAAATTTATCACCAAGAGGGTGAGGACTACGGAGTTCTCCCTCACCATTCTCTTCATACTGGGATTTGTTGCCTTAGCGGCGACCAGTGGGGGAGTGCTGCTGTCCGGGCAGTCCATTAGAAGCTTTCTGACCTATCTCGCCATCCCTATCCTGATTGGTTTGGCGCAAATGGTGGTACTGGCGGTGGGTCAGTTGAATCTGGCGGTCGGTGCCATGGGGGGAGCCTCCGCCGCGGTGATGGCCCAGCTGATGGTGCTCTGGGATTTCCCTATTTGGATGGCCCTCTTAGCTGGATTTCTCGCAGCGACTCTGATGGGTGCTGTGAATGGATTTCTTGTCGTGGCTACGGGACTCAACGGTTTTATCATCACGCTGGGAACGCTCACCATTCTTGAGGGTGTCCAATACGCGTTAGTCCGCAGCTTCACCATTGACGGGTATCCCGATGCAGTCAAGGACTTTGGGAAAATCTCGTTCTTCAACATTCCCACGGTCTTCATGGTGGCCATTGCCACCGCGCTGGTGGTCAGTTGGTTTTTCCGGACAAACGTGATTGCGCGAAAGGTTTTGGCTAGTGGCGCAAACCCGCTGGCAGCAAGACTTTCTGGGGTGTCAAATCCTCTCTCCATCTTCCTAGCTCACACGCTCTCGGGAGCGTTGGTAGGAATCGCTGCCATTGTGACGATTACCTCTCTAGGGGGTATCAATCGATCCATTGGTGGTGACTGGCTCCTCTCCAGCTTTGCAGCACCCATCATTGGCGGGGTTCTGATGAGCGGTGGGGTGGTCGCCATCTATGGAACTGTTATGGCCGCATCGGTGATTCGCCTCGTCGACATTGCTCGCGCCCAGTATTCGCTCGACCCCTCGGTGGTGAATTTCACTATTGGAACAGTCGTGCTCTCTACGGTGGCGCTCAGCGAGTGGAGGCGCCGCAGGTCCGAAATGCGTCGACAGAAATTTACGGAGGCAGACCATGAGTGAAGTTCTTAAAGTACAGAAAGTGTCCAAGAGCTTCCCAGGCGTTCGCGCTCTGGATAAGGTCACCATGTCTTTGAAGGCGGGTGAAGTTCAGGCGCTTTTGGGCGAAAATGGTGCGGGAAAATCGACCCTCATCAAGATTCTTACCGGCGTCTATCAAGCCGACGAGGGCGAGTTCCTTGTTAGTGGGCAAGAGGCCTCTTTCGAATCTCCGTTGGAAGCAACTCGGGCGGGAATTGGCGTTGTCCACCAAGAGCGCAATCTCATCCCCTATTTCACGGTCGCCGAAAATATCGTGTTACAGGATCAGCCGCAGCGTTTTGGTCTGATTAATTCTGCGCAACGTCGAGAAATGGCAGAAAAGGCGCTTGACTCTCTGGGATTGACTATTGACCCTGACGAAATTGTGCAGAACCTCTCCGTGGCACAGATGCAGCTGGTGGAAATCGCCAAGGCGTTAGTCACCAAGACCACCGTGCTCTTGCTTGATGAGCCCACAGCCTCCATTAGTGGGCAGGAAGCAAAGCGCCTTTTTACCGTTATCGAGCGGCTAAAAGAGCAGGGGACAGCGGTACTTTTTGTGAGTCACAAACTGGAAGAAGTTTTCGAAGTGTGCGACACCGTGACCATCTTGCGCGACGGTGAATCGGTCATTGAATCGTCACCTCTGTCGGAATATTCCCAAGCCGACATCGTTACTGCCATGGTCGGTAGGCAGCTGGCTGATCGTCAAAAGCGCTTCAGAGAGGTGACCCACCAAGACCCGATTCTTGAATTGCGAGCGGTCTCTACCGCTCTGGGCCACACGGACGTCTCGCTGGAGCTTCACAAGGGCGAGGTCTTAGGACTCTACGGTTTGGTGGGAGCAGGGCGAAGTGAACTTGTCCGAAGCCTCTTGGGTTTGCACAAGTTGACAGCGGGGGAAATTTTCCTTCGTGGAACCCCGGCCAAGATTCGGGATGTACGAGACGCCTTACATAAGCACAAGATTGGCTACGTCACGGAAAACCGAAAAGAAGAGGGTCTTTTTCTCGACTTTAGCGTCAACAAAAACGTTGCCGTGACCATCTGGCGACGGATTCAACAGGTCCTGGGGATCATTCTGCAGCGCAAAGAGCTAGAAATTGCCGATGAATATGTAGACAAGTTGGGCATTCGAGTTTCGTCCGGCGCCCAATTGGCCGGGAACCTCTCTGGTGGCAACCAGCAGAAGGTCAGTCTCGCGAAGTGGCTTGCCGCAAATACAGAAATCATCGTGATTGATGAGCCCACCGTGGGTATCGACGTGCGAACTAAGGCTAGCTTTCACGAGCTGATTATGGATTTGGCGGATCAGGGTATGGCCGTCTTGTTAATCTCCAGCGATTTGCCGGAAATGGTCACCATTGCCGATCGAATCATGGTGATGAGAGATTATGAATTCGTCGGAGAATTTCCCAACTCCAAGGAGTACAAGGAGATGTCCACCAAAGTCATGGATGCTATCCAAACGGGTGCGAAAGCAATTCTCTGAGTTAGCGGGGAATGCGCAAGCTGGCCATTCCTCCGTCAACGGCGAGGATTGTGCCTGTCGTCGAGAGACTCTTGGGGTGGGCAAGATACACAATGGCATGAGCAACTTCTGCGGCTGAGACCAACCTGCCAATCGGCTGGCGGGCTTCGAGGCGCGCGCGCTCGCCCTGGGGGTCATCGGTTTGGTTGAGAAGGCGTTGCACCCAGGGGGTGTCCGCTGTTCCGGGATTTACGCCATTCACGCGGATGCCCTGCTCGAGAAAATCCGCTGCCATAGACCTCGTGAGAGATTCCAGCGCGCCTTTAGAGGAGCTGTAGACAGCGCGTTGGGGCAGGCCCACGGGGGCGGCCACCGAGCAAGTGTTGACAATGGCTGGATTTTTTCCTGAGGCGAGAAGTGGGTGAAGGTGGCGAACAACTCTCGCGGTGCCAAACACGTTGACGCTAAAAACTTTCTCCCACTCCTCGGGGGATGCATCCGTAACGCTTCCAATGGAACCAATGCCCGCATTGTTGATCAGGATGTCACAACCCCCTTTGCCAAGGGAGCCAATGGTGTCCGCTGCCTGAGCGACGCTCTCTTCCAGCGAGATATCGCACTGAACAAAATGTCCTACGCCTTCAAGGTCGCCTTGATGAAGATCGAGGCCAATAACCTCAGCACCCGCTTGGGCAAGTTGAGTGGCCACTTCGAGGCCGATACCCGAACCTGCACCCGTGACCACGGCTCTGAGTCCGTGAAAATCTCCGCTCATTTCGACCACATCTTTCCGCTGGGGTAGGTGTATTCCTCGATGCTCGAGGGTTTCATCTCCGCTCCAGCCCCAGGCGTTGTGGGAGCAATGTAGCGAGCATGGTCAACCACAGTGGGGATAACAAAGTGTTCGTGGAGGTGGTCAACAAACTCGACCACTCGATCAGAGTGATGTCCCGTCACGGCGACGGAATCAAACATCGCCAAGTGTTGGACCATTTCACACAGTCCTACGCCACCGGCGTGCGGACATACGGGCACGCCATATTTAGCCGCCATGGCGATGATGGCAATGTTTTCGTTCACGCCGGCGACGCGAGTCGCATCAATTTGCAGGAATGACGTTGCTCCAGCCTGGAGGAGTTGTTTCATCATGATGCGGTTATGGACGTGTTCTCCCGTTGCCACACGGATGGGCTTAATCCCATCTTGAATCGCTTTATAACCAAGAATATCGTCGGGGCTCGTGGGTTCTTCGACCCAGTGGATATTGTCGTCCTGGAGTCCCTTGATCCACTCGATTGCCTCTGGCACGTCCCACACCTGGTTGGCATCGATTGCGAGCGTAATGTCGGGGCCAACGGTTTCGCGCACGAGTTTGATGCGTTCGCGATCGCGTTCGATGGTGCCGCCGACCTTCAACTTGATGAGTCGGAACCCATCGGCCACGGCCTCCTTCGCCAGTCGGATCATGGTCTCGTTCGAATAGCCCAACCAGCCTGGGGTCGTCGTATAGGCAGGGAGCCCTTCGGCGAGAAGCGTTGCCTCGTTTGCCGCTCTTTGCGGTTCAGCTTTGGTAAAAATCTCTAACGCTTCAGCAGGAGTCAAGGCATCGCTGATGTATCGAAAATCGATAAGCTCCACCAGCTGGGCGGGGGAGAGATGAGAGAGCAATTGCCACAGCGGCTTTTTCTCCACTTTGCACAAAATATCCCACAGTGCATTGATGACTCCACCGGCAGCCATATGGGGAATGCCCTTTTCTGGACCTAGCCAGCGCATTTGAGAATCGCGAACCAAATCACGCCCGATTGCACCAATTCGACCGATCAGCCCCTCCACTGATTCTCCGATAACGGATTCTGCGAGTTGGCGAATTGATTCGCACTGTAGATCGTTTCCTCTGCCGATGGTGAAAACCAGACTGTGGCCCTCTAAACCAGGCTCGTCGGTGCCCAGAACGAGATACGCGGCCGAATAGTCCGGGTCTTTATTCATGGCATCCGACCCATGCCCGTGCTGCCCCGTGGGAAAGCGAACGTCGTGCGTCTGAACCGAGGTGATCTTCGTCACTGGGGGCCTTCCTGGGAATGATGTGGAGCTAGTAGACACCAAAAGCATATATGATTTGGGAAGAGTCCATATAGATTGGATTGAAGGTGGGGATAATGGAGTTCCACTCAGAGCAGGTGAGCTATGGTCGCGGCGGACTGAGCATCAGCAGACTAGGGGTTGGTACCGCGCCGCTCGGAGGACTCTTTAGTCCCGTCTCCGATGAGGAAGTGGATTCTGTTATCGCTCGGGCGATCGAATTGGGACTTACCTATTTCGATACGGCACCTTTTTATGGGAACGGCTCGTCTGAGCGTCGCGTCGGACAACGCTTGAGAGACATCCCGCGGTCTTCGTTTCGGATTTCCACCAAAGTCGGTCGGCTGCTGGTCCCCAGCGAATCCATTGAGCCCACGGGCTATTTTGATTTAGACCCCTACAACCCTGTCTTTGATTATTCGGCCTCGGGCATCCGAAAGTCCCTAGAGGAGAGCCTGTCGCGGTTGGGGCTTGATTCTGTGGATATTTTGTACATCCACGACCCGGATGACTACCTGGATCAGGCAATCAACGAGGCTTATCCTGAACTGGACAAGATGCGCAGCGAAGGGTTGGTCGCCTCCATCGGAGTAGGGACCAATCTTGCAGAAATTGGAGCTCGATTCGTCCGTGAAACAGACATCGATGTTGCCTTAGTTGCTGGTCGCTATACACTCCTCGACCAGATCGCTCTGGATGACTTCTTGCCGGAGGCGCAGCGCAGGAATGTTTCTGTCTTGGGTGCGGGGGTATTCAACTCTGGCGTGCTGGTGAACCCGGTAGAGGGAGCAACCTACAACTACGAGCCGGCGGCGCAAGAAGTCCTCACCCGCGCTCGGAGCATTCATGAGATTCTCGCGGCGCACAACGTTTCCCCCGCATCGGTGGGCCTTCAGTTTCCTTTCCGGCACCCTGCGGTGAAAGCCGTTCTATCGGGGGTGCGCAGTGTGGGGGAGTTGGAAAGCAACGTGGCTGATTTTGATGCGGACGTCCCGTCTGCAGTGTGGGCAGATCTCGAAAGCGCAGGGCTGATTAGGTCCCTGCCCAGCTGATGGCACGAGTTGCGTTTGCTTCGGCTACTCGCCAATCCAGCACCATAGTGGTGAAGGATTGGCCACTCGCTGATGCCCCCCTGCACCTCTGCCTTGCCCATCATTTGGTGAGGCGAGATACTCAGCCTTTTGTCATTATTTCCCGGGGGCAAGTGGCTGGCAGACCTGTTGTCGGGGCCCAGGTCATATCGATTACCTCAGTGTCACCTCAAAGCGGGGGAATTGCTGAAGCAAAGGTGGAAGGCTCTGCTGCCCAAGCCCTTTTTCGCCTAGACCTTGACGCCCTCGTCATTTCGGGAATTGCTCCGGAAACCGCCGGACTCGAGATTACCGGGCCCTCGGATGACCTCACGCTGAGGTGGGAACCCAGCCAGGTTCCCCCGGGCGCCACTGTGTGGGAAGTCGATTCCCACCTGAGATCCTCCGCGCAGGATGTCATCATCACCACTGGTCGGCTCGGTATGGCCAGCCATCCGGCCGCGTCGATAGTGGCTAATAATGGTTTTCCCACCACCCAGGGTGGGCTAGGTGCTGTTCTGGGGCTCCTCAATCTCAAATACATCCGGGTTCATCAGCTAGGCGCGCCAGCTAATCCCTCCGAGCTTGAGCGACAGGTCACCGCTGAGTATGACCGTGCCATTGACACAAATCCGCTGACAAAGAGCGAAAAAGATCTTCCGGGTTTCGCCGTGTGGCCCTCCGCGGACCTCCTGGGATATGCCGGGTCTGATGGATTCTCGGGTCGCATGGGCGTTGGTTTGGCGAGTTTCTCTGGTGAAAAATTCCTTCCCTACGTCGTCGACGACGGTGAGCTAGCGTGTCCTCACTGTCCTCAAGCATGTCTCAAGTCGTTTTCTGCCGATTCCACTACTCCTCGAGACGGTGGACGTGCTCATCAGTTAGGAATGAGTGCTCGAGCTAGCCAAAGCAACGAGACGGATGCCGCTGAGATTGTTGCTTTCAACGCCGCGTGCCACGAGCTGGGTGTGGAACATCTTTGTGCTGATGAAGCCCTCCGCTTGTCCACCGGAGTAACCGGCATGAAACTTACCGAGGCAATCGAAAAGGCACTCCAGGAATATCCCGAGGGTGTCGGTGCTTCCCTGCGGGTCAAGGGCATGGCGTTAGCTCCTTTTGACCCGCGAGCCAATCAAGGGCTTGCCATAGGGCTCGCACTTAATCCCACTGGTCCTCGGTACGACGTGCTAGAACACGACATAGATTTTGAGGCGGGAGCGCCATGGATGACCAAAGAGGGGCTTGAATCAGACTTTGGTGTCAACCCTGAAGGGTTGCCGATGGGAACTCTGGACGAGCGGCGCTACGAATCAATCGTCGCCCTGTGGCTAATCTGGAGCGCTTTTGACGTATTAGGCGTATGTGAGTATGCGGCTCCACCAACTCGGGAACTGACTATTCCCAGCATTTGTTCGCTGGTGGCCAGCACTACGGGGCAGGATTTTGATTCTGAGGACCTGAGGAAGGTGGGGAGGCTTCGGTTGGGAATCTTGAGAGATATCAACTCTGCTCTCGGGCTCACGGAGTCGATGGATACCTTGCCTGATTATTTTTTTCAGTCGGCTTTGCCGGAAGGGCCCCTGGCAGGAGTAGCCCTTGACGCTGAGGAGTTTCGCGCAGCGTCTGATTTTGTTCGCCACCAATTTAATTGGTCTCTCGATGGTGTTGCGGAAGGAAGTGTGATGCGCGGCCAGATCGATGAGGTCATCGCCCAGGCTGACAATCTGTTGGAAGGTGTGTTGTTATGAATCACGTGGTCTGGACACAATGGGATGACATGGTTGCCCCCGAGGGAATTACCTTGTTGGGCCCAGGCACGGCGCCACCGGGTTCTGCTCAACTTGCTGATGTCACCTTCTATGTTCCTACCTACATGTCAGGGCAAGCAGGGCTTTCCCAGGTGGAAAACATGCCCAATCTTGAATATTTGCAGATGCCCAACGCTGGGTATGACGATGCACTTTTGTATCGCCGGGACGGCTTGGCAATTTGCAACGCTCAGGGCGTTCACGATATTTCCACCGCGGAGCTAGCGCTTGCGCTCACGCTTGCCTCACTGCGCGGTATTGATGAATTCGCGCGAGCCCAACCTCATGGCCAATGGCTTCAGGCCACACGACCGGCTCTCGCATACAAACGAGTTGGCCTCATTGGTTTTGGGTCTATTGGGCAGACTATTGCGCGGTTGCTAGAGCCTTTCCATGTCGATTTGGTGGCGTTTTCGCGTTCGGGTCGGGATGGGTCCCACACCATGGACAAGCTCGACGAGATCCTGCCGAGTCTTGACGTCGTCATTTTGATTGTTCCGGCTACTGCTGAGACGACGAATCTCATCGATGCGAAACGCCTAGGCCTCATGAAGGATGGCGCATTGCTCGTCAATGTTGCCAGAGGGGTCGTCGTGGACACGGACGCGCTGGTACTCGAGCTGCAGAAAAACCGTATTAGGGCAGCAATCGATGTGATGGTCCCTGAACCGCTCCCACCGGATCACCCGCTGTGGAGGGCTCCGGGGGTATTAATTTCTCCGCATGTGGGAGGCAATTCCAGCGCTTTCGAACCGGGAATGCGCATGCTCTTGGCGCGACAATTTGATCGTCTCGTTGCGGGGGAGCGCCCGTTGTACATAGTGGCTGAAGGACAAGGAGAGTAACGATGATGAGAATCGATTCACACCATCACGTATGGGATTTATCGGTGAGAGAACAGGACTGGATGGAAGGCGATGCGCTAAAGCCGATATCCAAAACCTTCACGATGGAGGATATGGATCCGGTCTTGGCCGAGTCGAATATAGATTTCACGGTCATAGTTCAGACGGTGGCCGTGATGGAAGAGACTCCGGAGTTTCTCGATATTGCCGCACAACATCCCAAGGTGGCGGGAGTAGTGGGTTGGTTAGATATGGAGTCACCGGACGTTACCCCCGCGTTGGAGAGCCACTTGGCCCACCCTGCCGCTCACCATTTAGTCTCCATTAGAGATGTCGCGCAATACAAGGAAGACCCCCGGTGGCTGGCCCGCGATGAGGTAGTGGCAAATATGCATCGTTTAGGCGCTAGGGGGCTGACGTATGATTTGCTCACGCTGGCGCATCAATTACCGGCCGCGATCGACGCCGTTCGGGCCTGCCCAGAGACCCAGTTCGTGCTAGATCACATCTCTAAACCCAACATCGCCGATGGCGATATTGACCAGTGGACACAGGACATCCAGACGCTCGCGACCTTGCCCAATGTGGTGGTCAAGGTTTCCGGAATGGTGACAGAGGCCCAGTGGGATAACTGGACACCGGAAACCTTCAGACCCTATGTCGATGTACTCGCTGAATCTTTTGGACCTGAGCGCTTGATGTTTGGCTCGGACTGGCCTGTGTGTCTTCTGGCGGGAGCATACAAAGACGTGGTGGAGATTGTCGAAACTCTCACTTCGGAGTGGTCGGAATCGGAGCAACAAGCATTCTGGGCAGAGACCGCGATGTCCGCTTATCGGTTGGAAGGCCTCCTGAGATGAGCGTGAAACGTCAATTGCCGACGTGGAAGACCATAAAGCCCTTACTGGGTTGGTCCCCCTCTGGCCTGTTCGGAGGTGATCGCGCTCTCGCTCGGGTGCAAACCATTGGAGAACTCCGCGAGCTCTCTGCACGTCGAGTCCCCAAAGCGGTCTTTGACTATGTGGAAGGTGGCGCCCTCCAGGAGCTCAGCATTGAAAGATCCAAACAATCCTTTCGCCGGGTCGAATTTAGGCCTCGAGTTTTGCGAGGGGTGTCCGAGGTCGACCTCCATCGCACCGTGTTGGGTAAACCGACATCGATGCCCTTGATCCTTGCTCCCACCGGATACACCCGCATGATGCACTATTTGGGGGAATATGCGGTAGCGGCTGCCGCCGCCGAAGAGGATCTTGTGTACACGCTTTCCACCATGGGCACTGTCTCGCCCGAGGATTTAGTGCGGGCCGTTCCCAGCGGCCGTAAATGGTTCCAGCTGTATTTGTGGCAAAATCGCGATCAGTCCCGAGAGATTATTCGCCAAGCACGCGGTGCGAATTTTGAAGCGCTGGTGTTGACGGTGGATACCCCGGTGAGTGGTCAGCGACTGCGGGACAATAGAAATGGATTAACCGTCCCCCCTAAGGTCACCGCAAGAACTTTTGTGAATATGGCCACAAAGCCCAAATGGTGGGCGAATCTCTTGACAACGCCGCCGCTGGAGTTTGCCGCCATGCGAGGCTATGACAAGTCATTGTTTGAACTTGCGAAACTAATTTTTGACCCGACCGTCACGTTGGCTGAGATTCCGTGGCTTCAAGAAGAGTGGGGAGGGCCACTGATTGTCAAGGGAATCCAGACAGTAGAGGACGCGCTCGAAATGAAAAAGTTGGGTGTGCAGGGAATAGTGCTCTCTAATCACGGTGGTCGTCAGATGGACCGTGGCTGTGCACCTTTGGAGATTCTCCCCGAAGTTCGCGAAGCGGTCGGCGATTCCATGGAGGTCTACGTTGACGGTTCGGTCCTCAACGGCGGCGATGTGCTGGCTTCCGTGGGATTGGGTGCCACGGGCACTTTGGTGGGCCGTCCTTACCTTTATGGTCTCATGGCTGCTGGTCAGCAGGGTGTGCACAAAATGGCCTCGTTGTTCCGGGAGGAAATGGAGAACACCATGAAGCTTCTCGGGGTGGACCATATTAACAAGCTCGATACTGCGTACGTGAAATTGCGCAACTCATAAACTGGCGCAAAGAAATACACACCATGGCATCTATTGAATCGATTAATCCCAGCACCGGTGAATCTCAGCTGGAGGCCCAAGAGGAGTCATCCTCGAGTGACCTAAGCCGTGCAGTGGAAAGCGCGAAGACACTTGCTCAGCCCTGGAGATGGACAGCCTCGGCAGATCGGGCACTTGTCTTGGAAGCTATTGCCGATGCTCTCGATGGTGCAGCGTCAGAACTAGCGCAGCTCGCCGACACGGAAACAGCGCTTGGCGCCGATCGCCTTGTCGGTGAAATTGGACGCACGACTTTTCAACTTCGATTCTTTGCTGATGCCCTTAAGTCTTCGCAGTTGGGGAGTCGTGAAGTCGACGATGCGGTTGCCGGCGCTCCGCCTGCCGGACGACCCCGGCTTGTGCGTAATCTCATTGGCATCGGACCTGTGGCAGTCTTCGGTGCCGGGAATTTCCCTTTTGCCTTTGGCGAGTTGGGTGGCGATACGGCCAGCGCATTGGCGGCCGGGTGCCCGGTAGTTGTTAAGGAACACCCTGGCCATCCTGTCTTAGCTCAGACGGTAGTGAAGCTTGCACAAGACGCAATCGAGAACGCTGGTCATGATCGGCACCTAGTTCAGGGGGTCCGGGGTTTTGAGGCTGGGCGAGAACTGGTTCAGCACCCAGGGATCACGGCAGTGGGATTCACCGGTTCCCAAGTTGCGGGTCGGGCACTGTTTGACCTCGCTAGCCAAAGACCTGAGCCCATTCCGTTTTTCGGTGAGTTGGGGAGCATGAACCCCGTATTTGTCACCCGAGCTGCGCTTGCGGAAAGAAAAGAGCTTATTGCCAGTGAGGCCGCTGCGGCTATTTCTATTGGTAGGGGACAGTTTTGTACCAAACCAGCCGTCATGTTTGTGCCCGACGATGAGGAGTTCGTGGCGTTGTTGGCTAGTGGGTTGAGTGACATGGAGGCCGGTCCTCTCTTGTCGCCCAGCTCTAAGGATCGCTTTGACGCGAATGTTAGTGCCCTTAAGGCCGTTGACGGGGTGGAGGAACTGGTGTCTACCTCGCGGGGAGGGGCACCCTACGACGTAAGCCCTGGATTGCTGGTGACAAGCCTTGATAAGTTCCTCGCCCAGGCACCTGCGTTGTTAGAAGAATGCTTTGGTCCTATCGCCCTAGTAATCCAAGTCAGCAATGACGAGGATTTTGCCAGTGTTGTTCCATTCCTGGAAGGGTGTTTAGTCTCGACCATTCATGCTGAGCCCACTTCGGATCAGGAGCTTGTTAGCGCCTTGGTCGAAACCCTGTCGGAGATTTCGGGCCGTATCGTTCTCAACGGTTGGCCCACCGGTTTGGCGGTGGCGCCCGCCCAGAATCACGGGGGGCCCTACCCGGCGTCAACCGCGCCACTGCATACCTCAGTGGGACTGCACGCGATAGAGCGGTTTCTCCGACCTGTTGTGATTCAAAATGCGACGCACGAGGACTGGCCCAGCCTCGGCCACCTAGTGCAGTGACGCTATGACATCCGCGCGGGAACACACTCCGAGCGGATAGTGCCAAGTTGAGAAATGGTGGTCTCCACCACTTGGCCAACCTTGAGATAACGAGGGGGTTTGAGGCCCATGGCAACTCCCGCAGGGGTCCCTGTGTTGATAATGTCCCCGGGGAATAATTCCATACAGTTACTGAGGTAACGCACTACTTCAGCAACAGGAAAAATCATGTCGCTGGTAGTGGAATTCTGGCGAACTTCATCGTCCACGCTGCACACGAGGGACTGGTCCTGGGGGTCAAAGTTTCGGTCAGTTTCAATCCACGGTCCGCAGGGGTTGAAAGTCGGGAAAGACTTGCCCTTATCCCACTGGCCACCCCGTTCGATCTGCCAGTGCCGCTCTGAGACATCTTGAGACACCGTGTATCCCAAAACAGCATCCAAGGCAGATTGGTGATCCTGTGCATAACGAAGGCGCTTGCCGATGACGATTGCCAGTTCGACCTCGTAGTCGGTCGCTTCGGAGCCGGGTGGGATTTCGATGTCATCGTTGGGGCCTACCAAGCAATCAGGGGCTTTCATAAATACGACCGGTTCGCCCGGGATTGCAGAACCCGTTTCTTCAGCATGCTTGCGGTAGTTCAGTCCAATGCAGACAATTTTGGTGGGTGTGACAATCGGAGCCCCAATGCGGTGCTGGGATACATCAAGACGGGGAAGCTCAGAAAGATCGGCCGCCGAAATCGTATCCATCGCCCCGGCACTGAGTGTCTCTCGGGACCAGTGAGGAATCAGGGACTCAACATTGATAGCGCTCGTGGCGTCCTCGAAAACGACGGGCACCTCGTGACCTAGAGCACCGACATGACCAATTTTCATTGCTATTCCTTTGCGTCGTCAGGGTTTTCCTCGCACCCCAGTCGTTAAATCATATATGATTTGGATAAATCGTAGAAAGGCTCGTCGTAATGGATTCCTCGCCAGCCGAAATTCCTTCTAGGCGAAGCCAGGAATGGTTTGGCGGAACAGGGCGTAATGGTTTTATCCATCGATCGTGGATGCGTAATCAGGGCTTTGCACCCGACGTGTTTGACGGCCGCCCCG
>Ga0209137_1001291_pt1 | contig 24040 bp, 19 predicted proteins | sample SaaInl5LU_22_DNA_FD_184642 | JGI IMG/M metagenome (GOLD analysis project Ga0209137, IMG submission 184642) | Marine microbial communities from expanding oxygen minimum zones in the Saanich Inlet - ESP_105LU_22_DNA (SPAdes) (version 2) | ecosystem: Environmental > Aquatic > Marine > Intertidal...
TTATGGACTCTGTAACCGGTGGGTCAAAAGGGTTCGGTTTTGTCGAAATGCCTAAGGTAGGCGAAGCCAAAGCGGCGATGAAAAATCTCAATAACACGCTGGTTAACGGCAATATCATTCGCGTAAAGAGAGCTGAGGATAAACCGGTATAGGGCTGAGGTTTTAACATGCTTGCACTGAATCGACTTAATCTCAGCAATGCCCGAGGCGATCTTTTAGGTGGTGTGACGGCCGCGGTTGTCTCTCTGCCTTTGGCACTGACCTTTGGTGTGGCTTCCGGCGCCGGTGCTGAGGCAGGTCTTTACGGCGCCATTCTTATCGGTCTTTTCGCCGCACTTTTTGGTGGCACTTCCACTCTGATCTCCGAACCTACAGGTCCGATGACCGTTGTGATGACCGCAGTCGTCAGTTCGTTGATCGCCGCCGACCCGGAGAATGGATTGGCTATGGCGTTCACCGTCGTCATCCTAGCCGGTATTTTCCAAATAGTTTTCGGCTATCTTCGCCTTGGAAAGTACATCACGTTGATGCCCTACTCCGTCGTATCCGGATTCATGTCCGGTATTGGCGTTATTCTGATCTTGATGCAGTTGGCACCGGCGCTGGGTCAGCGGGCGCCTCCGGGTGGCGTAGTTGGCTCGTTGATGTCACTGCCTGAGCTGATTATGAACATAGAGTTCATTGAGCTGCTGCTGTTCGCTCTTACTCTTGCTGTGCTGTTTAAGATGCCGGAGAAGTACCGCAAGTTGGTGCCGCCCCAGTTGGTTGCGCTAGTAGGGATCTCGCTCTTTTCAGCGCTATTCATATTTGCGGATATCGATGTGCGCCGTATCGGAGAGGTCAACGCCTCGCTGCCATCGGTGAATATGCCCTATTTCACCCACGAGCAGCTCGCAGTCATGCTGGTCGATGCGATGGTGTTGGGTATGCTGGGGTGTATTGACTCCATGCTCACGTCAGTCATTGCGGATAACTTGACGCGCACCGAGCACAACTCCAATAAAGAGCTGGTCGGTCAGGGTTTGGGTAACATTATGTCTGGCCTCTTTGGTGGTCTGCCTGGTGCCGGCGCCACCATGGGCACTGTGGTCAATATTCAGGCAGGTGGGCGTACAGCGCTATCAGGAGTCATCCGAGTTGTTGCGCTCTGTATCGCCGTGTTTGGTTTGGCGGGACTGATTGAGAGTATTCCGCTAGCGGTGCTGGCAGGGATTGCCGTCAAAGTCGGGCTGGATATCCTTGATTGGTCGTTCATCCGTCGTGTTCATAAAGTGTCGAAATACAGCACGATGATTATGTATGCGGTGCTGGTGCTGACCGTCTTTGTTGACCTCATCGTTGCTGTTGGCGTGGGTGTATTTGTCGCTAACATCATCATTATCCAGAAGCTATCCGCTGCCGAAGAGGAGAACGTGCGTTCGATGTCCGATGTGGATGATTCGATTCCGCTGGATGATGAGCAACGCGATCTTCTCAATGCTGCCGATGGGCGAGTCCTACTGCTGTATTTGTCGGGTGCAATGATCTTCGGCGTGGCCAAGGCGTTGTCGCGTGAGCGCAAAAATATCGATAAACACGACGCAGTGATTTTCGATATCAGTGAGGTAACTTATATAGATGACACCATGGCGTTGTCGCTAGAGAACGTTATCTACGAAGCGCTCGATGCCGGTAAGCATGTGGGATTAGTTATCGGTTCAGATTTGGCCAAGGATAAGCTGATGAACCTCGGTATTGGCGAACGCCTGCCACTCGAGAATTTTGCGCATTCTCGCACTGGGGCCCTGAGACAGGTGTTGGAAAATTTAGAAATTGATGTCCGCTCGGACACGCAAAGATAACGCTCGCGAACACAATTAAACTCTTTGAGCTCGACTGTTTACAGCCCTGCGAGCTTGAAGAGTTGTCTGGTTGTAAACACTGTTGGTTTTAGTATCTCCTCGCTCATATCGATTCCTTTTTAGGTGTTTTTCCACGCTAGCCCTGCAGGTCAGGCCCGATCTGGCTCTAAAGATCAGACATCAATTAGCAGATGTGATTACCGTGCGTTAGCCGCGGGCCATTGAAAGTGCGTGGTGCAAATAAGCCAATGTGGTCCGTATGCGTACAAATGTCGTAAAAGACACTAAAGCCGAATTATATAATCTTAAAAACCATCTAGTTAGGGGTACGCATGCAAACCAAAGTTACAAAAACAGCGCTGCGGCTGTCGTTAGTTACGCTATCGGCCGCCTTCATTCTAGGTTGCGTGCCTAACGCGGCGGTGAACAGTTCAAACGAATCAGTTGGGATCTATGGCTACAAAGGCGCAGCACAAGCCTTTCTCGACGACTCGGGAGCCCCCTCAGTGAATCCTGATGACCTTCACGAGTTGTTGGTTGCGGGTAAAGCGCTTCATGACGCAGGTATGTGGGAGCAGAGCCGTGAGGTACTCGATACAGCTGGTCAGCAGTTAATGTGGAAGGAAGATACGATAGATACCCCTTCGGAGGCGGTAAAGTTTATTGGAACGACTCTGACAAACGACACTTTGGCTGGGTACAACGGAAAAATTTATGAAGGGTTGATGTTGGACTACTACCAAGCCATCAACAACTTAATGCTGGGTGACGAGAGTAGCGCGCGTGTTTCATTCAATAGGCTGGAGGAGCGCCAGGGCAACGCTGAAATCCAGCTCCAGTCGTATACTCGTTCGCTTAATGACGCCGATATAGAGGTTGACGACCAGCAAGACCGGGAGATCGTCGAGCAGACAGTAGCTGATGCCGATGTGAATTTTGCGCAGGGTTTGGCCAACCTTCCTGAAAATCAGATGGCTGCTCAAATACGCTCACCCTCAGGTGATTTGGTGAATGCTCTGTTTCGACAGACCTCTTCAGCAAGCGCTGATCGTTCTAGCGATCGCACTAAGCGTGCAATCAAAGCGGTTCAGGCCAAAGCGCCTGACGCGACCGCTCGCCGATTCGCAGGGGCACTTGAACAAAGCTTCGCCAATCTAAAAGCAGACCATGTATTCGTTCTTTATGAAGACGGTAGCGGGCCATCTATCGAAGAGTTCCGTGTTGATCTTCCCCTAGCACTTGTCAGTGATGACCTACTGTATGCGGGGGTCGCACTACCTGAGTTTAGACGAGGGTATGTGAACAATCCAAGCTTGACCCTCACCCAAGGCTCTCTGGCAGCTGATACGGTGCCCGTTACTGACATGAACCGCATAGCTTCGTTAGAGTTCAGCGCTGCGTATGACAAGAAGGTTGCAAAAGAAGTTACCAGTGCAATTATAAAAACAGTTGCCCAGGTTGCAGCGAACAAAGCAATTGATCAGGAAGTGGACAACCCACTCGCAGGGCTGCTGATGAAAGTTGCGGTCGCAGGAACTCAAGCTGCACTGACAAGGGCAGATACTCGCCACTGGGTAAATCTTCCCAACCAAATCCAGATGGCGTCTTTTAAGAAATCTGGCACTGAGGCAATCAAAATTTTCGATGCCGTTGGCAATCCAATCGTAACAGTGCCAGCATTACCCGGACACCAGCTGATTTACGTTCGCCAACAGACTCGCGGCGGGGATGTGAAAGTCTACGCACAGCGTCTGCCTGCGAACGACCGGGCGGTAGAGTATGTCACCAACTGGGCACCTGCTGAGTAACCAAGGAAAATAATATGATTAAGTACAGATCCATTGCACTCCTAGCTCTTTTTGCACTTGCGGGATGCACATCCAATCCAGCAGTCGTCTCAACGAATCCGTTATCCGGTTCGGCGACCGGAAACAAAAATGCTTACGAGTCATTTTCTATTACTAGCACTGACATAGGTTATGCAGCTAATGAAGCGGTTCAGCAGTTCTTGGAGGCGCCAGAGTCAATGAAACCGGGTGGTGGTCGATATGTGATTGCCGTAGATCAAATCATTAACGATACCCTAAATAATTTCGAAACCCGAAGACTGACTGCTCAGATCAAACGCAAATTGCGTCAATCGAATCGATTCCGTTTCACTAACGCAATTGGCGCAGATCAAACAAAAGCGATAATTGATGAGCGAGAGCTTCAAGACTCAAAGCTCTTTGATCAATCAACGGTTGCTCAGGATGGAACTCTCGCCGCTCCGGAAATCTATTTGACCGGCGCAATCGTCGTTGATGCAACGCGCTCAGGTGATGGCAAAAAACAGCAGCTGAATTATGCCTTTATGCTCGAGGTGGTCGATAAAGTGAGGGGTTATGTGTTGTTTGATAGTTACATAGAAATCGATAAGACGGGTTCAAACAAAAACTTTGCGTGGTGATTGATATGCGCTTTATCAGCCTAACTCTCGTACTTGCTAGCGTTTCGTTTAATGGTTACGCGGTTGCGAATACTTGCGATAACGCAGTTGCACAGCCTTCTGCGTCCGAAGTCATTGAGAAGCAGATGCGTGCCTTTAGACAGACTGACTTTGGCGCGGCAATTGCTAGTCGAGCAGAAGCTGGCTCACTAGTTTCATTGCGAAGCGAAGCTATTTCTGTTGATCGAAACGTCAGCCACCCTGACTTTGCCAAGTCCCGCGATTTTGCCTATGCAAAGGCTCTGGTGAACGTTCAAGCTAAATTTATATTGAAGAAACAGTCAGAGCTTGCGGCCGAGATTGTCACTGAAGAGTACAACGCAGAACCGGCCTCTGTTGATCTGCAATTCAATGACTCGGACCGAAGCGATGAATGGGTGCGTATCGGGGATAAAGCACTCAGATTAACTGAGGCGAAATTGGACAATGCCCTACGCGAGGAGGGAGTGTCTGATGCTGAAATTAAAGGGGCAACCCGTGAAAAGCGCGTTGATCTTTTCAGGGAGTCAATTGCGCGCAAGACGTCGAGACGAGCTTTTGGAGCCGCTGCGGGTGTGATTCCAGTTAAATCGTTTGAAGCAGTGGATTGTAATGGCCGGGCATCGGTATCCATAATGGCGGTTTACTCCGAGAAGAATCGTGAGTTTGTTCAAGCGATTTTAGGTGGAGAGAGTATGAAGCCCGACGCCTCGAGAGCGTCCGCCATGCCGTTTGAACTTTCAGTAGAGTCTGAGATTGATGACGGCTCAATTGTTTACGAATGGGGTATTCGCAAACTTTATGACTCCACCGGTTTACCGCTCCTCGCGAGTTATGGCCAGTGGGGGTATGTACCACAGGAGGGTATGGCTAAGGCGAATGAGCGCCGTCGCCGGAGTGCCTTGAATCAGGCTGATGCGGGTGCGCTTGAGCAATTGACACTGTTCCTTGACAGCCAGGCGAATTTTCTTAACGAGACATCTCGCGAGGAGTTCTCCAATAGTTTCGTAAAAGTGAACCAGACTACTGAGGGCACTACACGAACTGAAGAAGATGTCAGTGAGATTGTTGAACGTAGTACCGAGCAGTTTCGAGCTCGCGGATCAGTCCGTTTAACCGGTCTGTCTGATCCTATCCATTGGGATAGGGCATATCCTCACGAACAGGCTCAGGCTAATGTGGTCGGCTCTGTTATCTATTGGTCGCCGAGAGCTGAGGACGCTATTAATCGTGCTACTGGACAGCGCGCGGATCGAGTTTTAACCGAGAAGCCTATAGCTGAGCAACCTCAAGGGGAAGCTCAATCAGCTGGCAGCAAGGTGAAGAACAGTGCAGATGATTTTTAAGTTTCTGTCAGTCTTGGCTTGCACATTGGCGATCGGAGCCAATGCACAGGTTGTAACTCTTTCAAAAGACGCACGTGGGACCGGTGATAGCCGTGGTGAAGCTGTACTCGTAGCGTTAGAAAACGCGGTCGGCAAAGCCTTCGGTTTTCGTCTCGAAGGTGAACTGAGTCGATTCACGTCAGAACACTCGTCATATTCCAACGATAGCGGCAGTGAAGAGCTCGTTTCCAGCGTAAGTCGAGAGATCCGTAAAAGGACTAACACCCCGGACAATACGCCCGTTGTAGGGTATGAGGTTCTGAACGCCTTTGAGACCGGCATGGGGTGGGAAGCGCAGGTACGTTTGCTTTACAAGAGCTATCAAAAGCTAGGCGCTGCCGATAATCGACGAACCGTTGCTGTCTACGCTGAAAATAAATCAGCTTCCAGTCTTGCCGGTGCGCTCGAGAGCTCGCTTGTCGCAAGTCGCCGCTTTAATTTGCTAAAACGGGACTCTGAAACCGCTTTTAATAGAGAGAAAGCTTTTGTGCAGGGCGCCGATGCTGCTTTTGGAGAGGCCGCAAGGTTAGGGCAAGGTGAGGGTGCTGACTATCTTGTTTTAGTGCAGACCTCGGGCTATTACAACCGTGAACTGCCTGTAAGAGTTATAAAAGCGACTGGGGAGCGTCTGTATGCGTCAGAGGCAGGCCTTAACTACAGCATTGAGGTAGTCGAGTTCGCCAGTCGTGAAATAAAGTGGCGTAAAAGAGGTGTCATCGCGGTCGAGTCCAATAGACAGCCCTCTGACGTAGGGTCGAAGTTGGCGGCGCAGCTGAATAAGCTCTCCTTGTCTGCCGCCACAGACCTAACGGAGGCTATTTACCCGGCTCGGATTGCGCGTGTGATGGGTTCTCAAGCCGTGCTAAATCGTGGAGATGGTGCTGTAGCTCTCGGACAAAGGGTCAATATTTACTCAGTCGGCGAGGCGTTGGTCGACCCTCAAAGTGGTGAGTCGCTGGGTGCTTTGGAGGTTCAGGTAGCGTCGGGTTTGATCGTTGATGTCAAACCCAAATTTTCCGTGCTTCTGGTAGAAGATGGGTCGCTTTCAGAGGGCGAGGATTACATTGTCCGCTGGGATGAAGCTAAGGATCGTAAGTCGGTGCAACGGAAATCCAGCGTTAAGCGAGAGCTCGAGCAGAACACGACAGATTCGGTAAGGAAGTTAGACGACGCTTTCCTGAATTAGATTTTAACGTCCACCTAACCTATGTTGAATGGACGCTTAAACACCAACAGGCGGGTGTCGATTGTTTGACGTAGGTCGCCGTATTGATTTTTTGTCTCTACATGGATCTGTACGGTGCCGCGATCGGGTTTGGAGCGCGATTCGGCTAGTGCTATAACCTCGACCTCAATATGCAAAATATCGCCAGGTCTTGTCGGGCTGAGCCAACGCAGGTCGACGCCGCCTCCTATGACGCCTGTCGCAATCGGTAAGGTCTGCGCCATCAATCGCATGGTTACCGACCCTGTATGCCAGCCACTAGCGGCGAGTCCCTCAAAAAAGGTCTCTTTGGCCTGCTCATGATCAAGGTGAAAAACCTGAGGGTCGTAGTGCTCGGCAAAGGCGATGATACGCTCCTCGGTCATCTCATACTCTTCGCTGATAAAGCGTTCGCCAACATAGAGATCTTCAAAGTATTTCATATGCGTAATTCCGTTAATATGGTGTCAGTCATTAGGCCGCAGGCCGGTTTGATCTACAATTACCTAAGAGTACAAATGCGAGGATAAGGCGATGCGTGCACTCTTTTTGTCGATACTGATGGTGCTCTCACTTGGTCTGAGGGCCGAAACCTTCAACGAGGTGATCTCCATGGACGAGCGCCCAGATGGAGTGGTGTTTGAGATTCTTGCCCCGAATGAGCGCAGCTGGACGAGGACTCAGCCGAAGCTGCTGCAGGCCATAGAGCAGCTCAAGCGCCGCTGGCCAGACATTGATATCGCCGTTGTCAGTCATGGTAACGAACAGTTTGCTTTGACCACTGAGAAGGCGAGTGTCTTCCCTGAGTTGCACCAGTCAGTACTGAATTTGGGCGAACAGGGTGTCGATGTGCACGTCTGTGGCACCTATGCTAGCTGGCGCGATATCAAACCTGAGGCTTTTCCAGACTATGTTGATGTCTCCGCCTCAGGCCCAGCCCAGATCAATGATTACAAAGCGCTGGGCTACGTCTTGGTGACCGATTTCGCTTTTTAGCTCGCTGCTTTTACCTCTGACGCCGTTGTTGATGCTAGGCGATCCTCGCGAATTATCTGCGAACCCTTGGCTGCAATCATGATGGTTGGCGAGCTTGTATTACCCGAGGTGATCGTTGGCATGATCGAAGCGTCAACAATGCGCAGTCCCTCAAGTCCAATAACACGCAGGCGGCTATCAACGACGGCCTGAGGGTCATCAGTTCTGCCCATCTTACATGTGCCGACGGGGTGGAAAATTGTTGTGCCCACGTCACCGGCTGCTTTAGCCAGCTCTTCATCTGTCTGATACTCAGTACCGGGTACAAACTCTTCTGGTTCAAACGGCTGTAGCGCCTGTTGCTGCACAATTTTGCGCGTCAAACGCAGACTGTTGGCCGCAACCTCTCGGTCGCGGTCTGTCGACAGATAGTTCGGGGCGATCTCAGGCGCGCTGTTCGGGTCGGTATCGGTGATTTTAATAGTGCCGCGCGAGGTTGGACGCAAATTACAGACGCTGGCAGTAAAAGCCGGGAATTTGTGCAGTGGATCGCCAAATTTATCCAGTGATAGTGGCTGCACGTGATATTCAATATCCGGTGTCTCTACCTTGTCATCCGAGTGGGCAAACATCCCTAGCTGACTGGGGGCCATTGTCAGAGGCCCTGTCTGAAAGAGGGCGAACTCCAGTGCCATCATCGCCTGGCCCCAGAGAGAGTTGGCTGTCTTATTAAGAGTTTTAATACCTTTGACTTTGAATACGGTGCGCAACTGCAAGTGATCCTGCAGATTTTCACCGACGCCGGGTAAGGCATGTATAACCTCAATGCCTTTACTCTGCAGGAACTCTGGGTTACCAATACCGCTGCGCTGCAAAATAGCTGGTGAGCCGATTGATCCCGCTGCCAAAACGGTTTCGATGCGTGAACTTGCTTTGCAAGGCTGCCCTTTATGTAGGAACTCGATGCCGGTTACGCGTTTCCCTTCTACAGTAACCTTGTCGGATAGGGCCGCCGTCATAATGGTCAGATTAGGGCGTGAGCGCACAGGGTCAAGGAAACCGCGTACGCTAGACCAGCGCCAACCGCGCTTCTGATTGACCTCAAACTTCGACACACCGAGATTGTTGCCAGTATTGAAATCCGGATTGGTTGGGATGCCTGCTTGGTTCGCGGCAGATTCAAAGTGATCGAGGATCTCCCAGCTGAGACGCTGCTGCTCAACGCGCCACTCACCGCCAGAGCCGTGATTGTCGTTCGCACCACGCCAGCTATCTTCAACCGATTTAAAAACGGGTTTAACGCCATTCCAGTTCCAAGCACTGTCACCGGTGAGTTCAGCCCACTCATTGTAATCACGCTCCTGACCGCGCAGGTAGAGCATCGCGTTGATCAGTGTGCTGCCACCCAGGCCCTTGCCGCGCGCATAAATGATAGAGCGACCATTCAGCCCTTTTTCGGGAACTGTTTTATAACACCAGTCAGTGCGGGGGTTGTTGATGCAGTAGAGATAGCCAACCGGTATGCGCGTCCAGATCCACTTCTCATCATTACCTGCCTCTAGCAGCAGAACGCTGACATCTGGATCCTCTGACAGACGGTTAGCCAGCACACAACCGGCCGCACCGCCCCCAGCGATGATGTAGTCATAGGTTCCCAGGTCTTTCATGCGGCCACTCCCGAAGGTTTGAAAAGAGCGTAGCTCTTTTATTGTTAAACGTGTCTGGTGTTGAATTTAAGCGCTGTACTCATGCATATCCAATGAATTATTGTTAGGGTTGTTATTAGAGATTTTTATATCTATGGACCTCAATAGTCTCAAAACTTTTCTTATTGTTGCCCAAGAGGGGAACCTTACTAAAGCCGCAGAGCGACTCTGCCTAACCCAGCCGGCCCTCAGCCATCAGTTGAAGAAGCTGCAAGCTGAGTTGGGCGTGCAACTGTTGCAGCGCGGCTCGCGAGGTATGCAGTTAACCGAAGAGGGGCTAAAACTTTTACCCGCAGCGGAACGCGCCGTTAGAGCGGCAGCAGAATTTTCAGCCTCAGCTAGTAGTCTGCAATCGGCGCTCTCCGGGCGGCTCAAGCTCGGCTCAATTGTCGACCCCGGCTTTTTGCGGCTTGGACGTGTGTTGAAACTCCTGGCGTCTCAGCATCCGGTACTGCAGTTTGACCTGACCCATGGAATGTCGGGTCGCGTCTCGCGCCAGGTAGAGCAGGGTGAGCTAGATGTGGCCTACACGCTCGGACATCCAGGCTTGCCAGAGTATCAGGGAAGCTTTGCGGTCTTGCCACTGACTGAGTTTCGTTATCGTGTAATCGCGCCACCTGGCTGGCAGACAATGGTTGCCGGTCGAGGCTGGCGGGAGTTGGCTGGCCTGCCCTGGATCTGGACGCCGGAGGACTCCGCACATAACAGGTTCCTGAGTACAGTTTTTAGCGCAGCTAATGTGCGTCCGAATATCGTCGCCCAGGTCGATCTGGAGCCGTCAATGGCCGATCTCGTGCGTTCGGGGGTGGGCTTAAGTCTAGCCCGTGAAAATTTAGCGTTGGATGCCGCCCATCACGAGGGTATTGTTATCGCGGATGCTGTCTCGGTTGAGGCCGCTCTTGGATTCATCTGTCGGAAGGAGCGGCGGACCGAGCCTGCGATTCAAGCTGCTTTCGACGCTGTAGAGACTGTATGGCACTCTGAGCTGGGCTAAACCTTTGTAGTTTTTCGTGCAGACTTATTGATCTTCGAGCCTGTGCTCTCAGGCTGAGCGGTTTCAGCATGTGTCAGCTCGAGTTGCGGTTCCGCTGTGGGTTTGCCCCAATGAAAGCCCTGAGCGTAATCGATACCGATCTCTTTAAGCAGATCGACAACGCTTTCATCCTCTACGTACTCCGCCACGGTCATTTTACCGAAGCCTTGAGCGATCTGATGGATGGCGCGCACAGTGGCCTCGTTGGCGCTGTCTTGCAGGATATTTACGATGAAGCTGCCGTCTATTTTGACGAACTCTACCGGGAGGCTGCGAAGGTATTTGAAAGAGCTGAAGCCGGCACCAAAATCATCCAAGGAGAAGAGGCAACCGAGAGCGCGAATCTCCTCGATAAATTCAAGCGCTGTATCAATGTTCTCGATCGCGGCTGTCTCGGTAATCTCAAAAATCACGCTCAGTTTCGGTATCTGATTCTCTGCTATCAGTTCACGTATACGCGCCAACAGTTCGCGGTTGCCGATAGAGCGCCCAGAGAGGTTGATGCTGAGCTTCAGTGACACGCCTTGATCTTGGTAGGTTTTCATCGTCCGTAGAGCATGGGTAACGACCCAGGCATCGATGTCACCCATCAAACCACTGCGCTCTGCTACCGGGATGAATTCCGCGGGCGAAATGGGTTGTTGATTACTGTCGCGTATACGCAACAGCACTTCATGGTATGCGATGCGGCCGTTGCGAATATCGACGAGTGGCTGAAAATTGAGTGTTAAATCATTACGATCCAGTGCCCTTCGGATCTCGCTTAAAAGGTTAAACTCGCTCAAATTACTCCGCCCGGCTAGATCGTCGGGGGCGAAACAGTGAAGCTGATTACCGCCTGAGCGTTTAGCAACATAGCAGGCCAAATCTGCACGTCGAATTATCTCGGACGCATCTGTACCGGCTTGGTCTACCGTTGTAAGACCCGCGCTGAGCGTTATATCAAAGGCGTGTGTATCCCACCGAAAAACGAATCGCTTAACTAGATGCAGTATGTGAGTTGTCAACGCTTCAGCGTTTTCAAGTGAGGTGTTCGGCAGCAGTAGCGTAAATTCATCGCCACCCATTCTGGCGAATAGATCCGAATTGCGAAGACGGGACCGAACAATACGCACAATGTCCTTGAGAAGCTGATCTCCCGCTTGATGGCCCGCAGTGTCGTTAACCACTTTGAATAGATCCATATCGAAAAAGATCAGAGAGCACGGGCGATTTGTACCGACTTTTTTAAGTTCACGCTCCAGAGCTGCGTTAAACTGGTGTCTGTTCGCAACACCGGTCAGTAGGTCATGCTCGGCAAGGTATTTAATCCGCTGCTGTGTCTCGTGTGCCTCAGAGATATCACGAAAAACCATAACAGCTCCAACAACACGACCCGATTCAAGTCGAATCGGAGAGGCTGAGGCGGAGATCACAAACTCTTGCTCGTTGTGCTGTACCTGCACCCGCGCCTCGTTAACTAGAACTGACTCGCCAGTCTGCAGGCAGCTCTCTAGAGGCGTTTGTACCTCTGTGTTGTAGGGGCCCTCAATAAGACCCAAAATTTCAGAAATATGCTGATTTTTTGCGATCTCCTCGGAAACCTGTGTAAGCCGAACCGCAGCTTCGTTGAATACTTCGACAAATCCCAAGCGATCAGTCGCGATAACGGCATCAGCGATACTCTGTAATGTGATCACCGAGCGCTCATGCTCGTACTCTATGGTCCTTTTACTTTCGAGCAGCTTGACCAGTGTACGCCGATTGTTTTCGAGCTCTCGGTTCAAAGCAGAGAACTGACCGGACCCCTGAATCTGCCAACTGCAGTGCAGTGCAATCATTTTTCCGTAACTGGATATCGAATCTGATTCAAACCGAGAGGCGAAAGTTTTCAGTTTGAGATTCTCTCTATTGTGTCGCCAGTTCAATGGCGTCAATGTTGGGCTGGTATTTCTGGCTGATCGCGCTAAAAACTCTCGCAGTTGTGCTTCGGAGTTATCTAACAGAGAGATGAGTTCTAGGCCCAGAATAGTGTTGGCCTGCAGATTAAATTGTCGTTGCGCGGCTCGGTTTGCTGCGACTAGTCGACCATCTAGGTCAACTAGAAAGAAGATATCTGGAACGGCATCTATCAGTCTTATGAGCGTCGGAAACGGCACCGGTTAACCCTCGTAATACTCGATGCCACGCAACGAATCTTCATTCGCGGGCGGGGAGAGGTAGACAATCACCTTGCAACAGCCATCACCGGCAGCAATGGTTTTATCCAAAATGACTCGAGAGTAACCGTTATTCTCGGCAGCGATAGTGCCAAAGACCGTCGACGTCATCATGCAGAGCGATTGTCGACCCAATACTTTGTCACCAAAGGGGCAGCGGCTGTTACTTAGGACCACTTTGGTCTCGTCGACTGATTCCAGTTTGAAATCGCCCTCGATTCGCTCTTTCAAGTCGACCAATACTTGCGCCAGTTTATCTAACGGCAGTCGCTCGAGTTCATACTTAGAGCGATATTCACTGTTTATCCAATCGCCGATTTTCTGCCCAACAAGTGAGATATACCCAGATGCCTCTTCGAGGCCCACAAGGTCCTCAAGTGTACCGCTCAGTTCACGCAGTAAATTGCGCAGAAAAATATCTCTGTCGAGTTCGATTTTGAGTTCGTGTGCACTTAGATCGCTCATTCACTTTACCTGCGCAGGCAAGCCTCCAGTGCTCATTGGATACAACATCGCTCCAGATGTTGAGAGGAGCTCTAAGTGTAGTTGGGATTTGGGCGCTCTGGGGATTCCAACAGACGTTAAGCGGCCTAGGAATATGAAATTATTTCAGGTTATTCAGGTGCTTAGGACATTTGTTCAGATTAGCGTCCGCTAGTAACAATTATAAGATTGCCTGCTAGATATGAGCTCTGCTCTGATAGCAGCCCATAGATGGACTCAGCCACATCGTATGTCTTCCCTGCGCGCTGCAGCCGAGGCGATATCTACGGCAGCCTCAGGACTGGAGTGACGTCGCAAGTACTCAGGGCAACAGAGAAGACCGCTATTGACGTTTTCCTGGATGACCTTGTTGAAGCGGTCAAAATCACGTAAACCAGGGTAGTCCGTTGAAACAGGATACCGACATTAATGGGGGGGGTTTAAGCTGATGGCTTCGCTGTGGTGCACAGCAGCAACGCAAAAGGTAAGCTTGCAGTAATGGTTTTCAATAGAGTTTAAGTATGCAAATTAGTCGCGCAGGGTATGGCATCAGTCGAGCAGGTCAGGCCGTTGATAAATACACGCTCACAAACGAATCGGGTATGAGTGTTGAGCTCCTTACCTATGGGGGACGAGTAAGCGCAGTCTATGTGCCAGCGGCTGGCGGTGAGCCCGAAAACGTCGTTCTCGGTTTCGATGATTTAGCGAGCTACGAACAAGATAGTGCCTATATCGGTGCGCTTGTGGGTCGTTATGCGAACCGGATTGCTGGTGCGTCCTTCAATATTGAAGGTAAAACGTACCAACTCAGCGCTAATGAAGGCGAGAATCAGCTGCATGGTGGTTTTCAGGGTTTGCATAATCGCGTGCTTGAGTCTGAGACCTTTGAGTCTCCTGATGAGGTAGGCGTGAAGCTATCGACGGTTCTGGAGGACGGCCTAGAGGGCTTTCCCGGCAATCTCTCTGTTCGCGTTCGAATCTCACTCAATTCCAGCAATGAATTGAAGTTTGACTATCAAGCAATGTGCGACGAGCCAACGCATGTTAATCTGACTCACCACGGATATTTCAACCTAGCTGGGGCCGACTCTGGCAGTTGCATGGGGCATGAGCTGTGGTTAGATGCCGATCGTTACACGCCGGTCGATAGTCAGTCGATTCCCACCGGTGAGCAACGCGCTGTTAGCGATACAGTTTTCGATTTCAGGCAGACAAAGAGTTTGGGAGCCGACTCAGGCGCACCTGTTGGAGAGCCTGGCGGATTCGATCATAACTTCGTGCTAAATCAACTCGAGGGAGAGTTCACGGAGATAGCAAGGTTGAGCGATCCAGTCTCGGGTCGCTCAATGTTAGTTAGCACTACTCAGCCCGGTGTTCAGCTCTACACCGCGCAGTATTTGGATAGCAGTTCGGTTGATGGTCGAGTTCGATTTGCCCCCTATGCCGGGGTCTGTTTGGAGACTCAGCACTTTGCGAATAGTCCGAACCAGAGTGGATTTCCATCCACTCTGTTAATGCCGTCAGCGGTATACCGACAGAGTACTATTTACGCTTTTGAGTTTTAGCGAATCCGCTGTTCGGTAGTTGCATCAAACAGAAATACTGCCTCGCTATTAAATTTAAGATCAGCAGCGATATTCTCACCTATGTTGTGTTTTCCACGCACCTCCGCAATCAATCGCTCGCCGGTGGATGCGTTGAGGTATGAGTATGCCACTCCGCCTAGATCCTCGGTTATATCAATAGTTAGAGGCCCTTCGCCCGTTACTAGCTCCAGCTCTTGCGGGCGCAATCCGGCGATAACTGCGGTGCCAGGAGCAGGCAGATTAGCTTCACTTGGTACCACACGGTCACCCAATGCGTGGATCTTCACCCCTCCCTCTACTACGGTAGCTTGCATGAAGTTCATACTAGGAGAGCCGATAAAACCAGCAACGAACTTATTGTCAGGGTTCTCGTAGAGTTCGAGAGGTGAACCGACCTGCTCAATATTGCCGGCACGCAGTACCACAATTTTATCGGCAAGCGTCATCGCCTCGACCTGATCATGCGTGACATAGATCATTGTGGCGCCCATCTGCTTGTGAAGCCGCGCAATCTCTACACGCATATCAACACGCAATTCGGCGTCGAGGTTAGATAGAGGCTCGTCGAATAAGAACACTTCAGGACCACGAACAATAGCCCGACCTATCGCGACTCGTTGGCGCTGACCACCAGAGAGAGCGGCTGGCTTGCGCTCTAAATAAGGTTCGAGCTTGAGAATACGAGCCGCCTCCATAACCTTGGCTTTGATTTCGTCTGCAGGGACTTTATTCATGCGTAAGCCAAACCCCATATTCTCTTCAACGGTCATATGAGGATAAAGAGCGTAGGTTTGGAATACCATGGCTACCCCGCGATCCGCGGGGTCTTCACGTGTGACCTCTCTGTCTCCGATGAAAAGCTGTCCCGCAGTTGTCTCCTCAAGGCCTGCTATCATCCGTAGCAAAGTAGACTTTCCGCAGCCTGAGGGGCCTACAAATACGCAAAACTCGCCCTGCTCGATACTGAGGTCGATCCCATGGATAACCTCGATATCGTCATATTGCTTTATGAGCTTCTTGGCAGTAACACCGGACATACACTTTTCCTGTTTCTAGATGGTTTCTGGGAAACGCCAAGCTTCGGCGTTTCGGGCAATTTCGTTGGCTGTCGCAACTAGAGAGTTCTTGAACTCCCCGAGCGCCGCAAGGTTGTATCTTTGTGTGGACGTTGTGATCGAGATGCCACCGTAAACCAACCCTGCGGCCGTCTTAATCGGAGCCGCGATACAAATAATTCCAGGCTCATGCTCTTCTCGGTCGAAGGCGATACCGGCTAGCCTGATCTCAGCGAGCTCTGCTCGCAAAGCCTCTGCACTCGCAAGGGTGTGGGCTGTGTAGGCATAGTAACTCTGCTGATCGATAATACGGCGTTGCTTGATCGCCGGAAGAAAAGCCAGCATCGCTTTACCGACTCCAGTGCAGTAGACCGGCCCAACTTTTCCGGCATCAGAGAACATCTGAATTGGACGAGTGGCGTTTCTTTTATCGACGTAGAGAACCTGGCCTCCATCAAGCTGAGCCAGGTGAACGGTTTCGCCCACTTCAACCGATAGCTTATCAATTGCATCACGCGCAATGGGCGCAAGCGACGCTTGTTGCCACGCAGAGTGGGCTAGGCTAACCAGCCGTACACCGAGGGAGTAGCTCTGTGTCGTCTCATTGAATTGAACCAACCGTTCGCCGACCAAGGTTTGCAGCAATCGGTAGAGTGTTGCCTTAGGGTAGGCTGACTGCTCCAACAGATCTGAAAACTTTATCGGCCCTCCGGCACTGGCCACTTGGTCCAGTACTTGTAATGCCTTACCTACGGTGCCGCCTGTTGTTTTATTTTCCATTTGTAAGAACCGAACAGAAATGAAAGTTCATTTGTTGACATCTTAGGGCGGGCGCGCTAAATTTTCAATAGTTAAAACCGGGTTTCATTATTCGAAACCAAAAAGCAGCGAAAAAAAGGCTCACTGAGCAAATCAAGAAAGAGGATGAGTATAATGACAACAATTAAACCTTTGGTTGGTATGTCCCTGGCGTTTGCCATAGCGTCTGCGAATGCCGCTGATTTGGTAATCAACTTTGATGATCCAAACCCTGCACCGAAGGCAGGTTTTGAAGCAGCGGTAGAAGCATTCAAAGCAGCAAACCCAGATGTAAACGTGATTGTTAACATCAACGACCGTGAAGCGCACAAAACTGCGATTCGCAACTTCCTGTCTGCCGATGCGCCTGACGTAACGGCATGGTACCCAGGTAACCGTATGGGGCCGTTTGTAGATGCAGGTCAGTTTGAGGATATTTCTGACCTCTGGGCTTCTGATACTAACCTATCGACCAGTTTCGAGGCGGTTAAACCCACAATGACCCGCGATGGAAAACAGTGGGGTGTGCCTTACTCGTACTACCAGTGGGGTGTCTACTACCGCGCCGATCTATTCGCCAAATATGGTATTTCAGAACCCTCGAACTGGGATGAGATGCTCGGTGCCTGTGACACTCTCAAAGAGAACGGTGTGACGCCGTTTACCATTGGTACTAAGTACCTCTGGACAGCAGCGGGCGTGTTTGACTACCTGAACCTTCGAACTAATGGTTATGACGTGCATAACGGCCTGACAGCAGGCGAGATTAAGTACACAGACGAGCGTATTCGCAACACTTTTGAAAACTGGAAAGTGATGTTGGACCGCTGTTCATTCGTTGATAACCATGCAACTATGTCATGGCAAGATGCGCTAGCACCTTTTGCCAAAGGTGAAGCGGCTATGTACGTGATGGGTAACTTTGCAGTTGCTGGCATGAAAGATGCCGGTCTGAGCGAAGATCAGATTGACTTCTTCCAGTTCCCAGAGATCACTCCGGGAGTGGCGCGGGCAGAGGAGGCGCCAGCGGATGCCTTCTTCATTCCATCGAAAGCCAAGAACAAAGCTGACGCACGCAAGTTCCTCTCCTTCATTGCGCGTCCTGAGATTCAGGCCGAGTGGAACAAAACGCTGGGCCAGTTGCCACCGAACTCCAAGTCTGAGATCAATTCAGACGACAAGTTCATCCGTAAGGGTATGCAGACGGTGTCTACAGCATCAGGGTTAGCACAATTCTTCGACCGTGATGCGCCTGCTGAAATGGCTAAAGCGGGTATGGAAGGTTTCCAAGAGTTCATGATCAAGCCTGAGCGTATGGATGCCATTCTTAAGCGTTTGGATAAGATCCAAGAGCGCGTTTACAAGTAAGTCGCTTTACCTATCGGGCCCCAATCGGGGCCCGATCTCTCAGTTTCGGAGTTCACTGTGCAGATTTCAGTTTCAAGCGTGGCAGAGCAGCGCCGTAAGCGTTCGTTTTGGCAAAGCCAAGCAGTAATGCCTTGGTTATTGTTGGCGCCAGCGATGCTGTTTTTCCTCGTCTACGTTATCGCGCCGATTTTTCAGTCTCTGCTCTACTCATTCTATGAGTGGGACGGTATTGGTGAGGCTACATGGATCGGTTGGGCAAACTACGAAGAGCTCTTCGACGATGACCGTTTCTATGTGTCGCTGAAGAACAATATTGTTTGGCTGGTTCTTTACATGTTGGCTGTGCCAGCGGGTTTAGCAGTTGCACTGTTTCTAAACCAGACGATGCTTGGCATGCGCTTTTACAAGTCTATGTTCTTTTTTCCGTTTGTAATTTCTCAGGTGGTTGTAGGGCTAATCTTCACCTGGTTTTACAATCCTAATTTCGGCATCGTCGGCGAGATTTGGCGCTTCTTTGGCGCCGAGCCACCGTCGATCCTCGGTGATGAAGACCTGGTGACCTACGGTATCATCGCGGCGGGTCTTTGGCCCCAGATAGCCTACTGTATGATTCTATACTTGACGGGCCTAAATAACGTCTCTGCAGATCAGATTGAGGCAGGGCGATTAGACAACGCAAAGGGCTGGAAAATGCTCTGGTACATCGTGCTACCCCAGCTTTGGCCCGCCACCTTCCTTGCCATCGTTGTCACAGTGATAGGAGCACTGCGCTCCTTCGATATGATCGCGATTATGACTCAAGGTGGCCCGTATGGCTCCTCTAATGTCCTCTCCTACTTTATGTACGAGACCGCGCTATCAGAGTATGGCTTCCGCATGGGTTACGGCTCGTCCATAGCTGTAATCCTGTTCCTGATAATGCTGGTATTTATCGGCTACTTCCTACGGGTTATGTACAAAAATGAACGGGGAGGCCGTTAAGCATGTTTCCTAGACCTCTTGCGCAACGCTCAAACTTCTATCAGCGCACGTATAAAATCCTCGTGCCGGTCGCTCTATTCATATGGTTGTTGCCCCTTTTGGCGATATTCATGACTTCAATCCGGCCGATTGCCGATATCAACACGGGTAACGTGTTTGGTTGGCCGAGCGAGTTTCAGTTTTTAGCAAACTACACCGAGGTATTTACCCGCTCCAAAGCGGTTACCTATTTCGTGAACTCGTTGAAAATAACGATTCCAACTGTGATTCTCTCCGTCGCATTTGCCTGTCTGGCAGGGTACGCGTTGTCGATCTATAAGTTTCGCGCTGCCTTGCCACTGTTTTTCATCTTCGTGGCCGGCAATTTTGTGCCCTTCCAGATTTTGATGGTCCCCGTACGAGATCTATCCGTTAATTTGGGCTTATACGACACTGTGACTGGGCTTGTCCTCTTTCACGCAGCTTTTCAGACCGGGTTTTGCACGCTCTTCATGCGAAACTTCATAAAGGCGCTTCCATACGATCTGATCGAGTCAGCGCGTATTGAGGGGGTGAGTGAATTGCGGATTTTCTGGTACGTCGTTTTGCCACTCGTGCGTCCAGCCATCGCTGCGCTTGCCGTTCTTATCTTTACGTTTGTTTGGAACGACTTCTTCTGGGCAACGGTTCTGACACAGGGCGAGGCGTCTAAGCCGATAACCGCGGGTATTCGAGCATTGAATGGGCAATTTATCCAGCAATGGCATTTGGTCTCGGCGGCGTCATTGCTAGCGGCTGTCCCGCCAGTGCTTATGTTCTTTGCAATGCAGCGCCATTTTATCGCTGGCCTAACGCTTGGAGCGGTGAAATGACCCGTTTTGAAAGAGTCGATAGCCCTGAACAAAGCCTGGTTTTCGCCATTCCAAACGCAGGTCTTCCGAGCTGTATCTATTGGGGAACTCGGCTGCCTGCGGGTGAACAGCTGGAGCAGCTCGCATTGGCAGTACAGAGCGATGTTAACGGTGGGATGTTAGATGCGGTGCCGGCTATCACCGTAGCGCCGCTGGCCAAGGAGACCTTCCCTGGCCAGTTAGGCATGAAGTTGCGTCACCCTGATGGGCGCGGCTTGGACCCAAGCTTTGAGATTGAAGGCGCCACTATTGCCTCTGAAGGCTCAGTTTGGCGCTTTGTTGATCCGATACTTGAGCTGCAATACCAGCTAAGTGTTGAGGTGGTTGGGAATGCATTCGCGCTTCAAGCTAGTTTGGAAGCCAAAACGCCGATATTGATCGAATGGCTAGCAGCACCGGTTATACCCGCTCCATTAGACGCTGTTGAAACCATCGAGTTCTCGGGCCGCTGGTGTGGAGAATTTCAGATGAGCCGGGTCCCTTGGGTAGCAGGTATACGCCTGAGAGAGTCACGTTTAGGCCGCACTTCACACGAGCACTTTCCGGGGTTGATTCTGCCCTCTATCGGATGTGGCGAAGCTTCAGGGACTGCACGTGCCATGCACTATGGCTGGTCAGGTGGCCATCGAATGCTCGCGGAGCAGCTACCGGACGGACGCCGTCAGGTGCAGTGGGGTAATGTTGCCGATCGGGATCTGGTGCCTAGCACAGGGTATCAGACATCGAAACTTTACCTAGCGTGCTCAGATAAGGGTCTAAACGGTATTGCAGAGCAGTTTCAACTGACGGTTCGAGATTATATTGTCGATTTTCCTGACTCTGAGCGCCCGCGGCCGGTCCATTACAACTGTTGGGAGGCGGTCTACTTTGATCACAAGCCTGAAGAGTTAGTTGAGATCGCAGAACGAGCTGCAGCTCTGGGGGCTGAACGATTTGTTCTTGATGATGGATGGTTCCTGGGCCGTAACGACGATACATCCAGTCTCGGTGATTGGTTTGTCGATCAGCTGAAGTATCCGCAAGGTCTGACCCCGCTCATCGAAAAAGTGCACGAACTGGGAATGAGTTTTGGTCTCTGGTTTGAACCTGAAATGGTGAATGAAGATAGCGAACTGTTTCGGCGTAATCCTGAATGGTTACTCGGCCCTGTAGATCAGGTTCGAGGTCGCCAGCAACTTGTACTGGACATGAGTCTGGGGCCTGTGCGCGCCTATCTCCTGCAACGGCTCGATGCGTTACTAAGCGAATATCCGATTGATTACATCAAATGGGACCACAATCGTGTTTTGCCTCATACCGACGCCAATCAGGCGAGGGGTTTCTACCAGCTTGTGGACGCTTTAAGGGCACTACACCCGCGGGTTGAAATTGAAAGTTGCTCTTCAGGTGGCGGTCGAATCGATTTTGGTGTGCTTGAGCGCACCCACCGGGTTTGGTTATCTGACTCTAACGATGCGCTTGAACGATTCTGGATGCAGCGTAACGCTGCTCTGTTTTTGCCAGCAGTTGTCACAGGCAGTCACGTGGGGCCTAGAGTCTGCCATACATCTGGACGTGAGTTACCAATCGAGTTCCGTGCCTGGGTCGCTGCAACGCGTCATATGGGCTTCGAGATGGACCCGAGGGAATTAACGGAGCACGAAGCGACTGTACTGACCGCGGTGACTGCGTGGTACAAGTCCAACCGTGATTGGATGCACAAAGGCACAATTCAACGTGTTCATTCCGATGACCCTGCGGTATTGGGTGAAATGCACATTTCCCAGGACAAAGACCAGTTCGCTCTGTTTGTTGCTCAGATGGAAGCGTCTGCACAAAGCCTACCTTTGCCTGTTCGTATGGTGGGACTTGACCCCCTAGTCCAGTACAAGATCACGCTAGTGAATGCCGATCAGCAGCATGGAATCAATCGTGCCCCCGTTGCTCTGACTCGCGACAGCCTAGAGTTGAGTGGTCTCGCGCTAATGTCGATTGGTGTTCAGTTGCCGATCTCTTTTCCGGCAACGCTTTGGGTTATTAAAGGTGAGAAGTTGTGAGTAAGACAAAGAAAAACCGCCGTTCGCAGGCCTGGTATGGGAAGTTAGATCGGGACGGATTTATTCATCGCAGTTGGATGAAAAACCAAGGTTTACCTGATCACGCCTTCGATGGACGGCCGATAATCGGAATCTGCAATACTTGGTCCGAGTTAACGCCGTGTAACGCTGGGTTACGTGACCTCGCAGAGATGGTCAAACGTGGTGTATGGGAAGCTGGCGGTGTGCCGGTTGAATTTCCAGTGATGTCGCTGGGTGAAACCCAGATGAAACCCACGGCCATGCTGTTTCGCAACTTGCTATCAATGGATGTTGAGGAGAGTATTCGCGCTTACGGCATAGACGGCGTAGTCTTGCTTGGGGGGTGTGACAAGACCACCCCAGGGCAGTTGATGGGTGCTGCCAGTGTTGACCTGCCTACGATTGTGATCTCCTCCGGTCCTATGCTGAACGGTAAATGGCGGGGTAAGGATATAGGGTCGGGCACCGACGTGTGGAAGTTCTCCGAAAGCGTTCGGGCCGGTGAGATGAGCCTGCAGGAGTTTATGGCCGCCGAATCGGGTATGAGCCGCTCTAAAGGGGTCTGTATGACGATGGGTACCGCATCAACTATGGCTTCACTGGTTGAGGCGATGGGTTTAAGTCTGCCGACCAATGCTGCGCTGCCCGCCGTAGATGCACGTCGTGAGGCGCTGGCGCATATGACCGGACGGCGTATCGTGCAGATGGTCGAAGAGGACCTGAAACTCTCCAAAGTGCTCACCCGTGCGAGCCTTGAGAACGCCATTTTGGCGAACGCCGCTGTCGGTGGTTCGACCAATGCAGTTGTGCACCTACTGGCGATCGCTGGCCGTGCGGAAATTGATCTGCAGCTAAAAGACTTCGAGATCGCCTCAGAGATCCCACTGCTGGTTAACTGTATGCCATCCGGTAAATATTTGATGGAGGACTTTTGCTACGCCGGTGGTATGCCGGTGGTGCTAAATCAACTGTCACCTTACCTGCGCGCGGCGAATACCGTGATGGGCTGCGATATCTCAGAATATGGCCGCGACGCGGAGTGCTTCAACACTGATGTGATTCGTACTCTGGATAAGCCGCTGAAGGCGGCAGCCGGATTGCGCGTGTTGCGCGGTAATCTTGCCCCTCAAGGCGCAATTATTAAACCATCGGCAGCGTCTGATCATCTGCTGCAGCATGAAGGCGAAGCTTATGTATTTGAAAATATCGAAGATCTGAAGGCAAATATTGATCGCGAGGACCTGCCTGTCGACGCGAACACTATTTTGGTGCTCAAAGGCTGCGGGCCGCAGGGCTATCCCGGTATGCCGGAGGTAGGCAATATGCCGATACCGCGTAAGCTGGTGGAGCAAGGGGTGCGTGATATGGTGCGCGTCTCGGATGCGCGTATGTCGGGTACGGCGTTTGGCACCGTAGTGCTGCATGTGGCGCCGGAAGCCAATGCCGGTGGCGTTCTGGCACTGGTAAAAACTGGCGACCGTATTCGTCTCGACGCTCGATCTGGCGAACTAAGCCTGTTAGTGGATGAGTCTGAGTTGGCGGCACGTCGAGCCCATTGGCAGCCCGAGCCGGCTAACTATCAGCGCGGATACGCAAAACTATATATCGATCATGTTATGCAGGCCGATCGCGGTGCTGATCTAGATTTTTTGGTTGGCAAAGATACCCGACCTGTTACGAGGGAGAGCCACTAATGACCCAAACTGCTACATTCCATGACCTTCAAGGCGCCAGCGTATTTATTACCGGCGGTGGCTCAGGTATCGGCGCAGCGCTGACTGAAGGATTCTTAAAGCAGGGCGCCTCGGTCAGCTTTGTGCAGCGCTCGGACTCCTCTGAGTTTGTAGCGCAGATGCTTGAAATCTATGGTCGTGCGCCCAATTTTATCCGCTGTGATATTAGCGATGTTGAGTCACTGCAAGCGGCTATCCATCAGGCAGAGGCACTACAGGGCCCAATTAATGTGCTGGTAAACAACGCCGCCAACGACGCTCGCCACACACTGGCTGACTA
>Ga0209137_1001301_pt1 | contig 23917 bp, 4 predicted proteins | sample SaaInl5LU_22_DNA_FD_184642 | JGI IMG/M metagenome (GOLD analysis project Ga0209137, IMG submission 184642) | Marine microbial communities from expanding oxygen minimum zones in the Saanich Inlet - ESP_105LU_22_DNA (SPAdes) (version 2) | ecosystem: Environmental > Aquatic > Marine > Intertidal...
GATAGTTTTCTCATTGTAGTCATTCTCATCTTTAAATATCTGAGTAAACCCCATGACTGTTGATTTTAATCTGTTAAACATGATATAATATGTTGGTTGTTACATATATAATATACAAAATCTAACAGCCATTTGAAAATTCAAGAACTATATTAATCCTTAAATAAATGCTTTATGTCAATTCAATTATCTGAATTCTTTTTCATCTCTATCTTTTCTAAAGGAAAGATTTTAATGGGCTTTGCAGTTGAACAAACTGTATTACGCGGTTATGATGATGAAACAGGTGAAGATGTAACCTTAGATAAAACAATGATTTCTTTTGGAATAGGAATCGCTATGGTTACAGTATTTGTATAAAAGAAAAAGGGGAGTTTAACGCTCCCCTTTTTACTTATTCGTAATAGTTTGTTCTAACAGTTTCAAATCCTTTCCACCTATTAATCACACTAAGTATAGGTAAAACATCTCTCCACTCTTTAGCTAACTTTAGCTTACCCTTTCGTGAACCTCTCTGATAGTAAACACTCTTATTGTTTCTAAGCTCTGGATCAGAATCAGTTAATGCATAGTAAGAAAATGACATTAAAGCCCACGCTGCTTCTCCAATACCCTCTGCATACTTAATAACAGGAATAGGGTTTTTTGCAGACCTAATGATTTCTGAAGGATCTAGTAAGTAAGAAGCATCACCTTGTAACGTATCTAACAATACAAGTATTGCATTTAACGTTTGACTAGAATCATCATTATCTCTTTCATCATCATCGTCATAAAATTCTAAAAGCATTCTAGTCATCAAGAACATACTCATTATAAATCCTAACTGGGTTACAGTCTTTATAATATTAGCTCTTTCCATATCATCAGCATTCTCCCAAGCCTTCTTTACATTAAAAGAATAATTTACAGTTGCTCCAAGGAAATTAATAAAACTAATATAACGACCTTCGTAGTAACCTAAATTCTCATCAAAGTATCTGGATCTCCAATGTGTCTTTATAGCGGGTATAATCCACTTATGGAATTGAAATGTCAAATCACCCAGAACACTATGCTGTAAAGGAACCTTATCTTCTTCAGCGTAGTTACCATGCAACTGTTTGTTAATCTCAAAAATATAGTTTCTAATATTACCTAACTCTTGATCTGTAATATCTACTAACTCTCCTGTATTATCCGCATAGTCTTTGACAATCTGCCAACCCTCTTCTATATCTAGTGAAGAGTCTTTCTCATTAAAGTTAAAGATGTCATACAAACTTTTTTCAGCAATTAAATCACCATCCTGGTTTTCTTTTCTAACCTGAATCTTTTTTAAGACTGCAATACCTGTAATAGACTGAACACCATACTCCGCAATGTCAATACCTTTGTACTCAAGTGGTATACCGCTACTGTTACCTCTATCACCTTGATCTAATAGGTTACGAACCATATCAAGTCTACGTACTACTGCTTCATATTTAGAGTTAGGTAAAGTATCTGGAATCTCTAGCTTACTATTCATCTTAGAAAACTTCTTAACGACTCCAGGTAAGTACTCTGAATAGTATTCTTTTCTAGCACTATAAAGGTTTCTTAAATTAAAGAACCTACCACCTGCAGCTTCAATGTGATCTGATACCTGACCCCAAGCAGCATTGGCTGTCCAAGATATAGGGTTCAAACCTACAGACTTTAATGACACAGCACTCTTTAACTTACGTGCTACTAAAGTACCAAATCTTTGAGCCCTGTTAAAATTTACAGTATAATCTTCAGCTCTATAAATCTGTTTCATCCAGTCATCAAGTCTTCTACTAACCATAGACTGACCTTCAACTACACTCTCACCCTTTAAATACTGTCTATTGTTTACCTGGTTACGCATAAGATTAAAAGAATCTTCTAATGCTAACTTCTTTTCGTAAACTTCAATACCAGCATACATACTTTTCATAGCACCTATCAAATCAGATACTGGTGCCACGCTATTAGGACGTGCATTTAAACGTGTTAATCTTACACGTAATACATCTTTCTCTTTATTGTAAGTGTCAAATGCCATACCACCTTTTTTGAACTTTTCTTCTAGCTCTTTGATGGCTGTTTCTACCTTTTCAATATCCTCTAAGTTTTTACTACGAACATAACCAGGTCCATAAAGAACAGGTATTTGTGAAATAACCTCACCGTTTTCAGCAATAGACGTCTGTCTGTTTTCAGGGACTCTAAGCGTCCAATCAGTAGCAAAGTTATACAATGAGCTGCCTATCTTGCTAAACGTTCTTAAAACACCTGTAGGAACCTTTTCAATAGTCTCATTAATAGCATCTCTTGTAGGGAATCTATATTTAAGATCATTATAAACAGCGTTAGGTAATCTTCCTAAACCACCCTGCTCATATTCTTTAATATAAAAATTATAGAAACGTCTTCTTGCTTCTCCCATTTCTGTAGTGTCAGTCATAAGCTTCTTGTACTTATCACTACGCATGTCTTTACCTTTACCAGTAATTTGACGAGGCTCTACAAACTTTCTCTTAGGAAAAGAACCTTCACGTTTTTTAGCAATACCTGTAAAAGAACCTGTTCTAGTTCTAACAGCTCCTACATACTCAACATTATTAAAATACTTTGAACGGTAACCATACCATACTTCATCAGGTACACCAGATCTTCTATTCCACTTAGTACCATCATGATATTCATATCTAGCACGAGCTTCTTTGAACTCTTTTGTGTACTGATGATATTCACCGTCTTCTATAGTACCGTCATCATTAAGAACCTCAGCTCTATCAAACATGTACAACTCTTGCTTCTTTTGAAAAAGCTGCTTGTTGTATTCTAAATCTTCTTCTGAAGCTTTTGATGCATCTTCAATTACACGATACTGCATCATTTCACCATCAGGACCTCTTAGCTGATCTTTAAGTCTTTTACGCTCCTTGTAATATTCTGAAGACATAGGATTGATCACTCTGTAATCGTTTTCATCTGTCTTTTCATACATAAAGGTAAAATCAATACTACCTCGTGAAATCTTTAACAAATCTGCAGACTCTCTATCTAGACGATCATTAAAATCCATTGCTTTAATGTGAGCAAAGGAAAGCTTCTGCTTAAAGTTCTTAGCAATAAGTCTTAAGAATATATCTGAACTTGTATCTAAGTCTACAGAACTAGCAGCTTTACCAATATCTTGACCCTGCTCATACAACCTATCAATTTCCTCATCACTTAAGTTTTCAGAAGTAGTCTTAAGTATGTTTTTAATATAGTCTTTACGGGCTAGTCTGTATTTCTCTAGAGATATAGAGTGAACTTTAGCAAACTTATTTAATAGTGTTCTCTGTTCACCAGGAAGAATATCGTTCAGAGAGTTGATACTCATACTAATAGCCTCATAACTACTAAGAAATCTTTCATAGTTTAAAAGAATACCTGCAGTAGACTCTTTAAGTAATGCATTCTCACTAGTCAAGAAGTCATTTGTGACTTCCATATTTTCAATAGCGTAGTTTAAGAACCTACCAAAACCCAGCAAAGGTTTACCCTCACGGATATCCTGTTCTATAAGATCTATTAAAGCTGCTAAAGTATTAATAGTCTGATCCTCTTTAGGTACAAAGATATTTACGTTAGCATCTTTGATATTAGCACGTTGCTCACGCATCATCTCTAGTGTACCTAACCTTGATCTCAATGGTTTAATAACACCCTCTGCAAGCTTCTTAATAATCTCTGCAGTAGGCAAGCTATCAGCTTGATCATCTACAACCTTAGCCTTTTTCTTTGCAGCTTTTGAATACTTATCTCTGTACTGATCACCTTCACTTAAAGGTATAATCATTTCAGCATAAGTAGCGTCATCACTCCATCTGTTTGAACTTTCATTCTCAAAAGCAAAACCTGTCAGCCCATCTAAATCTTTATTAAAGTTTAGTTTGTAACTGATAGTACTAGTGCTATTAACTGTAAAACCTGCATGTTCTAACATACGACCATAAGAATTAACTTGAAGACTATGTGTTTGTCTTTTAGTTAACTTGATTACAGGTTGTCTACCGTGAAATACAGAACCTTTACCAGGCTCATAAGCAGCATTCTCATAGTCAAGAGCATCACTACCTTCAATTACAGATCGTTTAGAAGTCTTCAAATCTAAAATAGAAACTGTACCATCCTTATGTACAACAAGGACATCAATACTACCTGCAATATTATGCTCAAGATTTTGAACTCTAAACTGAGGAATTAAAACCTCACCGTTTTGAGTAAAGTCTCTTACACGCTCTTGAAGATCTGCATATAAAGATTGCTTTAGCTTGTCAGAAATAACTAAATCAACAGACTCACCTTTTTCATTTAGGATTTTTAAATCCATATTTTCTAAAGGCACACCCTGTAAGATTTGATCTAACATCTTATCTACATAATTACCAGCTTCTCTAGATAATACATTGGCTTTATTATCCTCACCAGTAAACTCACCACTAATAAGTGATGTGGTAGATGACAATACAGCTCCGCTATCTTTATCTACATAAGTATGAGAAGCCTCATCAAATTCAGTTCTATCCTCATGCTTAGCCAATGCACTAATCATTGTCTTTTGAACCTGAGTGCTAGCCTTTTCTTTGTATGAATCAAAACGCTCTTTAATAGCCTCATTTACAGGTACATCTGAAATCATTTCTAAAATGTCCAGAGCTTCATCCTGACTAGGATACTCCTCAGTGTTCTGTGTTCTCTGATGATAAGCAATAACCACATCAGTTAAAAGCTCATTACCATTAAAGGCTGATTTAATATCCTGGTATTCAGGTAGTGATTTGTTTGTACAAGCCATTTCTTATTTATTTTTTTGGTAACGAACAGTTCTTAATATTTTCTTTTATGGCATCCTTAGCAGATTGTATAGCAGACTCTCTAGACTTACCAGATTGTGTTTCTAACTCTACCTGCTTAACAAGAGCATCGCTAATAACAGTTTCTGAATAAGGTGTACCACTTACCTGTTGTCTACCTTTTGCGAAGTTAACAAGTTCTTTCAAATCATTTTTAGGATTATATGATTCTTGAACACCCTTTCTCTTACTACTATCTGATTCTACTTCACCATTTAAAGCATCTGCAATATCGTTAGAAACTTTTGTAGATTCCGCATTACTTGCTTTTTTTGATACCTCTTTACTATCCGCAGGTGAACCAAAAATATCATCACTAAATCCACCAAACATTGCAAGATCATCACTTACAGACGTATTACTACTCTCCTGTGTTGGTTGAGCAGATAAATCAGCCAAGTCAATAGGTCCTCCAAATTGTGCTTTTAAATCAGCATCAGACAGTGCATCAATTTCTATTGAAGGTTCTTGAACACTTTCTTCAGCACTTAGATTAGGATCTGTGACATCTTTCTTTTTAGATTGTCTAACCTTTCTAGCAGGTAGCTCACCAAAGATATAACCACCACCAAATTGTGCAGTCTCACCAACAGCTTTCACTTCTTCCCAAACAACTTTAGATCCAAAGAATGTAGGTGTTACACTTTTTGTACCAGGTAGAGGTACAATAAACTTACGACTGTCATTTAAAATAGCAGCTTCAGTTCCCTTGTTTACAGGGTGACTTAAGTCTAACTCTTTATAACCGTAGTAGTATTTATCAGAACCCTTCATCTTACCACCTTCAATGGTTTTAATCTTATAAAGCTTCTTACCATACTTGATGTATAATGGGAAAGCAGTTCTAGAATCTGGATTCTTTCTAGCTTCTTTACTAGTATCAGATACGTCAATAGTTTTTAAACCTAAAGCTTTTGTTACTTTCTGAGCATTTTTTAGATCTGCTAAGTAAGCTTCTCCTTCTAATCTAGGAGTACCTTCAGGTCTAGCAAAGAAATCAAAAGTGATAGTACCATTTTCTTTATCAACAGTCAACATTTGATCTCTTTTCTCTGCCAATTCTGTACTGTTAGAGAAGTTTGGTGCAAATAAATCTTGAATGTAGTTATAAGACGATGAGTGTCTTGGCCAGTTATCTACAAGCTCTTGTAAAACTACGCCATACTGCTGTCCTAAAGTTTTTACCATCAGGGCATTTGTAGAAGGGTAATCTTTTACAGATTCAACAACACCTTCCATAACCTTAATAACATCTTTAACAGCAAGTGCAGGAATGTAACTTAAGAAACTACCAGATCTGAATGACATACCATCCTTAACAAGTAAGTAGTGCATCATATCTGTAATAGCACCTCTAACAGTTGTACCTGCTAACGGACCTCCTTCTATAACATCAGTGTCAGTATATAAATCAACAAATTCAGAATTGAATATGTGCATTGACTGCGGGCTAAGCTTAGTAAAGCTATTGATGCTAATCTTATTAATACCGTCTTTGTTTCTAGAGTTAATTGTACCATCAAGGTTAGTCATCCCTGAGCTTCTGATAAAGTCATTTAAGAATTTACTAGACTTACCTTTTCCGTCTAAGTGTTTTCTCAGCTCTTGAACAATAGTAATAATATCTGTTGATCCTGACTTCTCTTTTAAAGAATCGTAAATCAAAGCATTACTTAAGTTCTTAGACTTTGTAAGACCCTTGTTTGCTAACTCTCTCATGTAAGCTTTACCCATTAAGATAGAAATCAAATCACGAGTAAGATCTTTATTAAAGTCTCTTGCTTTGAATCCAGGAACACCCGTTACACCAGTCATTAATGTTTTAATATCATTGATAACAGGAGATCTTGTAATAAAGACTTTAGGGAATAAAGAGTTAAGCTCTTCAATTATTTCTGCTTGAGCTGCCATCACACTGTGACCATCATTTTTATCAAACAATGGCAGGAAGTTTGGAACACCTACAGATCCTTCAAAGTCATCACTTTTAAACTGTGTAGCTAATTCAACATAATTATCAAAGTCTGCAACAGTTTTACCTAAACCTCTAGACAACTTAGTGAGCTTAGCAAAGTCAGAAAACTTCTGAGAAGCATTAGCAACCTTTTCTAAAAAGTCTAAAACATTTAATTGATCTACTAACTGCTCACTAGACATATCTTCTGATATACTATAGAACCCGTTTGACCCATACTCTAAACCAGATACTAAAACCTCTTGATTTAAAGAACCTGTTTCTTCAGGCATTGTATAATTTCTATCAGTAAGGATTTCAATTATACGCCCTCTTAAAGCATTTAATGCTCTACCAGCACTCTCATCATTAGCCAGTTTAATTGCAGACTTACTGTTTTTAACTTGCTTGTAATACTCTTTAACAACAGGTTGATTGAACAATAAGATAGCATCGTTAAAAGGCATACCACCTGCAAGAAGATACCCTAGCTGTCCAACAACTTCAGTATTCAAACCAAACTTCTTAGCAAGCTGCTCCTTAGCATTATCCGTCATACCTGTAATTACAGCAGACAAAAGGTTCATCTTACGTTTACCGTCAGAGTTTAAAGACTCTGTAAAGTCAGAAACATCTATACCTCCATACATTAAAGATTTTCCTTTTACAGTCAATCCAAATGCATTAATAATAGAGAATGCAACAGCAGCATTTACCGCTGGACCAATCCCTTCAGCACCTTCACTAATATCTGTAAAGGCTTCTACTTGCCCTAACATACTATCAGTAATACGACCTTTACGGTCTAACTCTTTTAACCAAGCTGCTAAACCATCTTGACTTTTAGCCCAAGATTCAAACTCTTTAAATGGTTTTAAGTTAGCAGGCTCTTGTGCTCTACCATAGTTGTTATCTCCTATTTTTTCATTTAAGAAATCTGAACCTAGCAACGCACGTTTAATTTCTAAACGTCTGTTACTTCTACTGTAAGCAATAAGATCAACATCATTGTTTTCTTTTACAGCTTGTTTGTATAACTCTATGTTATGAGGTAACCCTAAAGTTTTAGCAACTTCTGTAGCTACCTTCATATTAATAATACGGAGCTTATTAGGATCCTCTATTGCAACATTCTCAGAGTTAACGTATAAATCTCTAAAGTCTTCATTAGTTCTGTACATGAAAGTAAAGTAACTGTACAAAACATCTTTAGCAGATAAGCTTGGATCACCATACTCTTTAACTTCACCTGCTTGATTACGGAAAGTTTGAGGAGCGTGAATAAACAATGAATCAATATCAAAGTCAGCACCAGAAATCTCAATAAGTTCTTTTGGTAAAACTGCAACAGAACCATAGTGAGCATCCATAAAGTCTACTACTCTTGTATTCATTGCAGAGTGTTTATCCTGTGATGGGATACGTACTGCAAACAACGCTTCTTGCAACTGCTGATTTTCAGAATGCTGAGGCATCATCATTTCAGAGTAACGCTCTATAATTTCACCTTGTGCATTTTTAACTTCAACGTTGTATGCAAGAGGGCTAGAGTAATACTCACCGCTATTTTTTTCTGATTGAGAAAGCTTCTCAAATTCTTTATAAGGAATAACTGTATCTACAGATAAACCGTTAGTACCTTTTGTATTACGTTTTCTAATTACAGAAATACCAGCGTCAGAAACAAGAGTGAGTTTGTAACCATTTGTCTTTTGCTTAAACACACCAGTACTAAATCTACTAAGAATTAAGTTCTGGAATCTGTTATAAGTAATAGAGTTGTTTAAGTTAATCTCAGGATCTTCAAATAGCTCAATCTCTTGAGGGCTTGCACCAATATCTTTAAGAGTCTTAACTGCGTACTTTCTAAACTCGTCAAGCTTGACTGTAACTTTATTTAGATCACGAGAAGTCTTAAGTTCTTTTACAATATCCTCAAGATCAAACAGCTCTTCTCTAGCAGCAAAGTATTTATCAGTAATAATAGCAGCACCATTATCTAAGTACTCACGTTTAAGTTCACCAATAGTAGTCTTCTGACCTTTGATAAACACAACGTTATCATCCTGTGCAGGATCATACTCTGCTAAAATGATATTCATCATCTGAGTAGGATCTGTAATCTCCATCTTATTAGAAGGAGTCTCAGTAGATAACATCAAGAACTTAGGATCTAGCTTTGCAAATTCATTGTCAAAGAAATCATCTAGAACATTACCCTGTGCATCTTCAATTACATCTCTTGATACTACATTAGGTTTATATGTTTTAGATGCAGATTCTGGAGATGCTAATACAACACTATTTGTTGCAAGCTCTCTTGCCTCTAAAATCAAACGTAGGTTATTTAAGAAGCTAGGTTTGTTATTATTCAAAGCAGCTTTAGCAGCTTCTCTTTTTGTAAAGTTAGGAGTCAATACAAACGCAGACATCTTCAAGTAAGTCTTACCATCATAGTATACTAACTTCAAAGAATTAGTCTGAGCATTGTATTGTACAGAACCTCTTCTACCTCCTGTACCTAAAATATCTGTAAGTGGAATATCTTCTCCATTTTCTATTCTGTCAATTAAAGAAGCATGGTAGTTACTCAAACGTCCCATACCAAACAATACATGACGTAAACCTTTAGTAGTCATGTATAACTGACCATCATCTCTTTGTTGCTGTTCTCCAGAAAACTGGCCTTCAAAGAGCTCATCTTCAAATAACAAGTGTTGTAAGTCACCAACGTTTTCTAAAGAATGATTAATACCCTTATCAGCATCTGTAATAGAATGCTGTGCTGTAATACCAGAAGCATTAAGACCCTTTGCACGTTTAACAACATCAATAGGATTCTTAAACAAAGCAGCATGATCACCATTGGTAACCTGATTAATAGCACGGGAGTTAATGAAACTGTTAAAGAAGATCTGAGCCAAATTAGTTTCTAACTTGCGTTTGTCTAACTTAACATTAGACCTGTCTACATCAGAACCTTGCACATAATCTTGCTGCAAGTTTAACATTTCAGCCATCTCTTGTGGTAAGTATGAAAGAGCTTCTGCTCCTAACACACCTATAAGAGGGTTGGCAGATCTACCACGTTTCTTCTGAGTATCAAAAGTATAACCATCCTTAGCTTTAAAGAGTAAACCCTCTTCATCTAAAGCTTCTTGGAACTTTTGGAAGTGTCTATATAAACCTAAAAGTAAAGCTTCTGTAATAGCTTCTTTATCCTTTAAATCTATTTCATTACTAGTTCTTGCTCCTGTCTCTATACTTGCTACTAGTTTTTCAGCAGCTTCTTCTGACTGTCCTTGCGCAATGTACCCATCAACAAGAAGCATTCTAAAATCATCATTGATTCTATAACCTTTAAGGGTAGGTTCAAGATCTTTTATAACAGCTTCTCTAGAAGAATCTACACCAGCTTCTGGATTTTCTGCAAGTGTTTTATTACGTGCAGCCATCTCATCCTGAATAGCGTTTTCAGAAAGTATGTTATAACCTTTTACTCTATCTACTCCAGGCTTGAGTTCATTAACAAAACCTGAGTCTTTATCCTGATGTACTCTATTAATACGATCAAGATCTCTAGCTAAATCTGAGAATACTATATTACTAAACTCTTCAGTAAAGCTGAAACCACTTTTATCAATAGCACTTACAGGATTACCTTCAAAGTTAACAGCACGTACAACAGGCAGATTAGCCATCATACCTGTACGAGAAGCTTCTAAAACTCTCATGTATACCGGTACAGTTAACTCACCACCTTCATAGCTAGCACGCTTAACATAATTAGAAAGTAATGATAAATAAAACTCTCTATCTGTAAAGTCACCATAAGTATGACCAGCGCTTTGATTTACTGATAAACCAGCAGCAGCTTTGTGATTACGTGCAGCAATACCATCTATACTAGTTGATTTAAGACCGTTGTTTTCTAAAAGATTTCTAAACGCTTCTGATTGTAGCAACCAGTGCTCTGATAAATAAGGATCTTCTAGTAACTCTTCAAGCTTACCTTGAGCATTTAACTCGTTTATCTTTCTTACCAATACAGTTTTTAACTGGTATGATTGAATGTTGTTACCTTCAGCATTACTAAATGTAGATACATCTATATTAGCGTTAAAGTATACGTTACCTCCTGCAATTGTTTTAAGACGACCACCAGCAGTTTGGGTAATTGTTTTTGCAGACTTACTAACGTTATCACTATTTTCAGCTTCTTCTTCAAATGCATAATCACGCATGAATAAACCACGACCTGAATCCTTTTGAATTAAAGACGCTATTATAGAAAAGTCTGAAGCTTGTTTTTGAGCACCTGTCATCTCCGCTTTTAAGAAAGGAATCTTAAGGCGTGAGTACATGTTATAGAATTCTTTTTTAACAGCAGCACCGTCAATCTTACCAGCCTCTAGCATGTTAGCATAGTAAGAGTACTCAATGTAATCTTCTGATAACTCAATACCTGATAGATTTGCAAGCTCTTTTAGTAAGTCTGTTAAACTTTCTTTATCAGCTTCAAATTGTTCTGGAGTAATGTTAATAGAAACAAAGTCACTTAAATCTGTCAATACAGTTCTAAGTCTATTTCTTTTTTCTGCATTATCTCTAATCTCAGGATACTTGTATTCCCAAGCTTCTTTCCAGTTATCATATTGCGCTGCAGTCTCACCCCTGCGGTTAGCAGTAAATACTCTAACCTCTTTGTTAGCTATATCTACAGAGTAGAATAAGTAGTCTCTCTTACTTTTATCAAACGCTTTAATGAAAGCTTGGTAAAGCTGAGTGTTCTTGACATTATCAAAAGATAACTCTCTACCTACAACATTACCTTCTTCATCTACTACATCTTGTAAAAGATTGAACTTATCCATTAACACATCAATAAACATGTTAATCTCTTCATGTGAGCTTTTACCATTGGACATTGATTTGTAATCCAATAATCTTTGGAACAACTCACGCTCACCATTAGAATCTGCAACAACTCTAATTAAGCCATTGTATACAGTTTGCATTGGAGCTGGTATAGCAATACGCTCATCACTAGGGTTACCGTCTTTATCTACAAAGAACTCATTACCAAAGTTATCAGAGGCAATAACTGTTGTAGTACCAATCAAAGCACGCACAATAGTAGGTAAACCTTTTAGTGCATTTTGCGTCTCTGTATTCTCAAAGAACTGTACAACACCACCATCAACAACTTCATTATCAGAAATGTCATCAACAGCATCAAACATTTTAATAGAATCTTCTACATATGTTTTGATCTGAGGATAGAGTACCAGTCCTGTAAACTCACCTTCAGCTGTCATTACAGGTTCACCTGCACGAATTAAAGCTTTACGTAAGTTAGAAGCTCTTTCTACTTTTTCTGGAGTGTTATAGTATTCTGTACGCTTTGTATTATATAAGTTTCTGTATTTGGTTACAGCCTCTTGGATCAATACATCAACGTTACTGTTAACATTCTGATCTACATCGCTGATAGACTTAAGCTTGTCATATACATAAGCCGTAATACCATTAAGAACTCTAATGTTATCCTCTGCGTTTAAGTATTGTTCTACACGGCTGTTAACAGCTTCTCCATTTACAGTCTCAGAAACAAACTCTTTAGAACCAATAGGTAGTATACTGTAAGCAATACTTTCTCTAGTAGAAGCAGCGCTTCTTGTAAAGACATTACTTTGAACATTTGCAGTTTTGTACTTACCAGCATCAATAGCTTCAAAAAGTTCTTGATTATCCATTAACATGTTAGCAGGATAATCTGTAAACAAGTTAATTAAGAAGTCAATAATCTTACGGAAGATTGATTTATTAGCAGCTGCTGTCTTAGTTCCTTTAGGTTGTTTTTTAAACTCCTCAAACTTATCAGCAAGGTATTCTTCTACAATACGTTCTTTTAATTCTAATTGAGACATGTCTGCATAGAAAGATGACAATGTTCTGTAACGATTCATTTCATCTGTAATCGTTCTACCGTTCTTTCTAAGCTCTGCTCTTAATTCTCTTTCACCTTGCTTTAATGCGTTTCTGATTTCTTTATCAGTAAGTAGCATTCTGAATACAGCGTGGAATGCCTCATGGTATTTAGAAGGTGAATCAGGAAGAATAGACACTATACCTTCTAGCTCAGAAATACTTCTAGTAGAATCTTTAGCTCTCATAATGAATTGACCAACAGTCAATCCTTCATTATGCATTCTTTCTGCAATCTTATCTGTAACCTCTACACTTACAAAGTCTGGTAATACACCACGAACCCAACCTAAGAAGTCATCAAGCTGTGCTTTATTCTCAGGAGTATAAGTGTTTAGTATTTTATTAGCTAGACCTAAACGTTTGTTTATTTCCTTTTGCTCTTTTCTAAGCTGCATGTATTCATCAACACCATATACTTCCGTCCCATATTCTTCTTCTAGGACTTCCATTTCAGCTTCTACCTGAGATAGTCTTGTGTTATCAGCTGCAGCCTGATCAACAACACTAGCAGCTTGTGGATCTACAACAGTGTTAGCTACAGGGTCATCTTTCTTAATGGCACCATTGTTAGTGTCTGGTGCGTTTGACAATGCCAATGCTGGATTATCTTCAAGACCTTCAACTGCTACTTTTGTTAGAGCAATCTTTGGTGCTCTAATCATATCAGGAGAAGTTACATTACTCTTAAGATTTGCAAAGTCTTCATCTGCTGTAAGGTTTGTACTTACAGTATTTAAGAACATCTCCTCTGTTATTTCAGGTAATGGTCTGTTATAAGCAGCACGAGCACCTTCAATAGCATCTCTACGCTCATTATAAATTTCAGCAGAAGCTTTCTTTTTAATGTAAGCTCTTTCTCCTAATCGTTTATAATCATCCTTAATAGCTTGATTTACAGTGCTTAAAAAAGCATCTGTACTTTCAAACATTGAACCCATTTGAGCATAACTAAAAATAAGAGTTTGCTTAAACTTAGGACTCAGACTATCAAAGTCAATTTTAAACTTACCATCATTTGTATAACCAAATGTCACACCCACTCTGAATGGAGTTTCAGCCGTCTTACCTTTACTACGACTAATAGGAGTAATTACTGTACGTAAGAATAAGTTTTCTCTAAAGAAATCAAAGTAACTCTTACGTTCATCTTTATCTAATTTGTATTCAGAACCTTTTTCAGCTTGATCTGCTAATATCTTATCAGAGTTTTCTTTAAGCTGTGATACTAAATCACCAATTTCCGTTTCTGTTTTAGCTCTAGGAATAAGCTCAGTGTATATAACCTTATCAGCATAGTCACTTAACAAAACAAAACGTGAAGTGTAACCAGCCCATCTGTTCTGATCTGCTTCCACTCTAGATAAAGCCTCCATTCTAAATTTAGAAAACTCACCTTGTGATTCACTTTCTAAACGATTCAAACCTACAATACGTTTCTCTGCAGTATCATACACTACAACACGACCCTTGTAAGTTTTATATTTTAGTTGATCAAATGTAACATCAGCAGCCCCCTCTGTTTTTTCAAAAATATAAGAAGGGTTACCCAGTTGAACATCTACAAGACCTTCAGATCTCAAGCTTTCAAGAGTTACAGTTAAACCTTTTTTATTAGCTAATGCTGTATACAAAAGATCTTGTCTCTTATAAGCAGCATCAAGGTCTGACTTACTAATTAAACCCTTACTAGTGTCAAGAGAATAGTGTACACCTTCTTGAAGATTTAAACCAGTACTATTAAAAGATCCCTTACGTCCTTGAATATCTTTAAAGACATAACTTTGAGGATCATTTAAGAATCCAATCTGTACAGGTGTGTTATCAGGTTTAGTAAGTATTACTCTAACAGTAGCTCTTTCAGCTTTTCTGTTAAGCAACTCATTTTTAAAACCTCCAACAGACCATGCACCTTCTTCTGCTTTACCTTTTGTATTTTCTTCTACACTAAAAGAAATTCTATTTAAGAATTCTTCAGCTCCTAGCTCTTCATATAGCTCTAAAATTTCCTTTTGAGTAGCATCATCTTTAAGATACTCAATACCTGAAACATTACTTATTCTAAGTTTAGGAGCATTAGCGTAAGCTGGTAAATCTAATCTTACTCCAGAGAATGTATACTTAGCAGCAAAAACATCTGAAGTTACCTCTAGGGGTGTAGCTCCTGGTTTAGCATTACCATCAGCATCTAGAATTATAACCTGAACAACACCTGCTGTTTTTTGTCCAGAACCATCAGTATTAACTGAACCAAAAGCTGTAATTCTATATTTATTATTACCTCTTTCCCATATAGTATTTACTGTCGCAGTAACACCAGGTGCACCGTCTAATTTATAAATAGCTCTACCTGGTGCTTTAGCTCCACGTAAACCAACTATACCAGTAGATACTTTATCATAAGCTTTCATAGCAGACTCTACAGTACCAAATACTCTAGCGTTACCGTGAACCTCTTTGCTTAAAATACCTTTAGAGTTTCTTACAACATAAGATTCTACAAGATTTAAAAAACCATCAGTGTCTGCAACCTCTTCTAGTATTGAAACAATGTATAAATCTGTACCTTCTATTTGCTGTACTACTCTTTCACCTTCTGCTAAGTTCTTTTCTATATTACCAACTGATTCTACAGAAGATAACAAGTTTAAGAAATCATCTACGTTTACACTACCATCTGGGTAAATACGACCAATAGCATCATTAATAATATTACTCTGAGAAGCAGCAGATGTACTAACCCACTCACTAATAGGTGATTGAATGTTAGCTTGCTTATATGCTTTAGCAATAGATAATGCTAATGCTAAAAACTGAGGACCTTGCTTAGGATCAGATAAGAGTTCTGTTGCTGTAGTATAACTAAGATCTGCGTTATTCAAATAATTAATAAGAAGACTGTCCATACCTGGAGTCTCTTTAGCTAATCTTGCATAAGCATCAGTATAGTTTTCACCAGGGTTTAATTGATCTTTAATTATCTTTTCAGCTTCTGAAGCTTTAGGATTACCTGTTTGTGGTCTAGAACTATCTGTGCCAGGAGTAGGAATTGTAGGTGCTGCAGACATTTTAGCTGCTTTTTCTGCAGCTAGTCTTTGCTTTTCAGCATCTTGTTCTTGCTTACGTAACTCTTTTACTTTAGCATAGTTATTAATAATCTCTAAAGCTTCTTTAGCCTTAGCATTATTCATGTTCAGCTCTTGACCATTTCTTAAAGAGTATAACCTAGTAGGTACAACTCCTGAATTTAAGAATGGAGTAAGCTCATTGATATCAATAGCTACACCAATCTTCTTGAGGTCATGTAGAATTTCATTCTTTTCTACAGAGTCTAAGAAGTTTTCTATTGATCTCTTAATATGCCAGCGCTTGTTTACAAAGATATCTTCTTTAATTGCTTTGTATCTACCAGCAAGCTCATTAAGACTTGCAGGGTTGTCTAGTATATTAAGAAGGTCAACAGCTGCTTGAGAATCTTTAGTAGCTATATTAAAGTCAATTAAATCAGATAAGAACTGAGATACAACCTTATCCTGCTCAACACCTGTAACTTCTTCCAAAGCAGATGTAGATATACCTCCAAGTGCTACATTAGCAGAATCAGCTTTCTTAATGTAGTTAAGTAAAGATCTTTTAAGCTTGTTAGCAGCTTTCTCCCTTTTCTTACCAGCTTCATCAGATTGATCTTCTTTAAGACCATCTATTGTTTCTAAGTATTGCTCAAAGTTGTTACGGTAAGTAGTAAGAGCAGCAAGCTTTTTCTTCTTAGTATTAAGAATTAATTTCTCTTCTGCAGTATTAGCACCAGCACTAGCCAATACTTCTTTTTCTAATAATGCAATTTCATTATCAGCAGCAGACAAGGATGTAACGCTGTCTTTATCTAACGCAGACCATGTACGGCTTAAACGTGCGTTAGTTAATTTGTTTTGAAGCTCCTGACGTTTTACTTGCAAGTCTTGAACATCACCTGTTAAAAATAATAAGTGACGTTTAGCTTGTTCAAAAGATTCATAGTTAGCACGAGTCTCATTAAACTTAGAGTCTGTAATGCTGATGTTATCGTAATTAAACGGGTTAGGATATTTATCCTGAAGCTGCTTGTGGTTTTCTTTTATCTTACCAGAATACTCTATAGCTTCATCAAGCTTCTTACGAGCTTCAGTAATATCTTCTTCACCTGTAACTTCTAATAATGCAGAATCTTCTAGTTGCTGCATTTCCTTTAGACGATCTACAAACACGTCATAAGTGTCTGTTTCTAAAGCAGCAGAAACTCTAGTAAAAAGCATTTCATTTAAAAGCTCTTTCTTCATTGCTGCCATTTCTGGAGGAAGCTCTCCACCAAAAAGACTTTCTAAAGTTTGAATATCTTTTAACTTCTTATTAGCCTCGTTAATTTCTGCAAAGGTTCTAATAGAAGGTCTAAACATTTTGTAAGGATCCTTGTAGTTCTCATTGAGAATATCTGCAAGTTCCTCTAGTTGAGCTTGTCTTTCCTGATGGTACTTAAGATAATCCTGACGGTTTTCTTTTTTAACCAGACCTGCTGCTTTAGCAAGCTTTCCACCACCTGCTCCAAATAAACCACCAACAAACATACCTGATGCAAAGGCATGATAACCTTGACCATCTTCACCAAATACATTCTTAAATGAATCTACTAAGTAAGACTGAGTAGACATCAAAGGTAAATGCATTGGGTTCTCTAAAATGTCTTTGTATTTTGTTTCTACAAGATCAGCTGTAATCTCTTGACCAACCTCTTGGAAACCTTCACCAACACCAGATGTAAGAGTAGTTTGAGTTAATGACTTCCATGTAGAAGGTCTAACTAAACCTTTTAAGTAAAACTTACCACGCTCTCCAATAAACTGTTTAGTTGTTTTACCTTCTGCTTTAGGACCGACTCTATTATAATCAACGTCAAAACCTTCATCCGTTAAATTTAAACCATTGTTTAGTTTAGGATTTCTGTTGCTACCCAAGTTTAAACTTTTTGCAGATCTTTTTAAACCTCTAAATAAAGGATTGAATAAAAGCTTATCTGTATATAAGATAAGAGGCATGTTACCCATAATAGATTCACCAGCTGCTAAACCAGCAACAGCATCTATTTCTGAAAGCTCTTCACCTTCAGGAAGTCTACCATTCTTTTCAAAGAAATCATTGATATACTCATCTCTGATTCTATTAGCTGTATCACCAGCCTCCAAAGATGCTTCAATTTTAGCACCTTTAATAATAGTAAGATCTTGGAGCATTGCTCCTGCACCTTTACCTAAATCTAAAACATCATCTAGTTTTTTTCCTTTCTTGATGTCTCTTAAACCTTCGTTAAACCAAGCACCTGTGTTAGAAAAAGGATTCAATGCTCTAGCTATAGCATTATCAGTAAGCTTAAAGTAAGCACTACCTGTACTAGATTTAAGAGCATTGTTTAATGAAGATGCTAGATTGTTTGTCTTATTACTATTTAAAACTGTAGACTGCGCAGCTCTAGAAGTCTTTAAAGCATCTAAAGCTTCATCTGCGTATTTTAAACCTTTAGCACCTTTACTAGCAGCTCTACCAATACCTAACAAGCCACCAACACCACCAGCTTCTGCTGTTAGTACTGCTTCTGCTGCAACCTCTGGTAAAGAACCAATGATCATACCGCCAATAAAACCAGTGTTAAGAAGACCGTTTGCTATAAAGCTTGTAGCATTCTCTTTAGTAGATCCATATTTACGGTTAACATTTGCAAAATCTTCTGCAGCACCCACGTCATAACTATTCCACCAATCTGAAACGCTACTGTATTTACCTGAAAGAATGTCTGCAGTTTCCTGCCAACCATCTAGACCAGTGTTAAAAGCTACTACAGCAGCTCCTTGTAAACCTCTACTTACCTCTCCAAAGAAATTAGATTCGTTATTGTAAAGTGTTTCATTATCTCTGTATGGAGAAAACCCTAACTCATCAAAGTTATTTCTTCGTGCATACCTGTAGTAATTAGTTTCGTAAGTACTAAAAGGTAAGTCACTAAAGTTTTCAAACACAGGTTTAGTAACACCTGAATCAAATTCACCAGCTATAAATTTATTATTAGCTTGTTCTAATGCATTATTAAACGCATCATTAGGTGGAGTTGTAGACACAGGGTCCTTTGGAAGATCAAAAGATCCTGCCTGATCTAAGTTATTGTCAGTCATAACTTGCAGTATATATGTTTATTTATTGACCTAGTTCTAGGTTCAAATTGTTTTGTTGCATACTAGCCAACACGTCTTCAATGTACTTAAAACTTTCACTTACACCAAGACCACGGGCTTGTATATTTTCGGTAATTTTATTACCAATACGTTTTTCATAATACGTTCCTGTCTGAGGATTGTATTCGTATATAGTACCTACAGCTCTTAAACCTGTAGGTGATTTCATTAATGTTACTTTACCACCATCTAAAGCTTTACCTCCAAAGGTGTAAGATCCCCCTCTAACATTTAATAATGTTTCTTCCGGGGTTACTGTACTACCAAATAAAGTTTCTGGTATTGCAGAGTTAGGATCAATAACTAAAGTTAAACCACTTTGTCTTAAGTTTGTAGCTTGATCTCTAGCATAGCCAGGAGTAGAGTTACTACCTTCTAGTTCTGTAACAAACAAATCAGGTAAGCGTACATTAATAAACTGTCTACCATCAGGATCTTCATACATCATAGTAGGTACAAGCTGCTCTTTAGAATCTGTAGTAGCTGTAGTCATAAAACGTATCAAGTCATTGTATACGTATTCACCAGCATCTATATCACCAGCTTCACCGCTAATAGTTTGTTTAAGATCTCCTACTTTAGCTACAGCACCATTATTAAAAATAGCTTTTTGACCTTCTAATAAAACTTGATTAACATTATTAGGTCTATTGTTAGAAGCGTAACCAAGGTTGTTACCGTAAAGAGATCTACCACCTTCAGCTGTTTTCATTCCAAGTGTTAAACCTTTTAAACTAACACCATTTTGATAGTATTCATTACGTAAAGTATTACCTTCACCTCCTGTATCCAACGGGCTAAGAATATCAAACCCTCCGTAAACTTCTCTAAATCTTGCTCTAGGTCTATCTGATATACCATCTACTATAAAATCAGCAATATTGGTAACAAAAGATTTACCCGGAGCAGCTACATCTCTCATTAATTGTTGAGTGTTAAAACCTGGCATATCAAAACCTGCAGAAATTCCTATCTTTTTAAGAACACCGTCAAGCTTATCAGAATTTTCATTATTAAACAATTCAATAAATGATTGTTCTAATTGATCTTCATCTATAATACCTTCTTCTTGTATGAGATATTTAATAATATCTCTAGTGACAGTTTGATTAGCTCCACCAGAAGGATTGTATCTAGTGAGAGCATCTAAAAGATTAGCCTTTTCAGCTTCATATAATGAAATAGCTGTTTCAGACTTTCTATTATAGTTATTTAAAAGGCCTTTACTTTGAACTACAAGCTCTCTTACTTTAGGATCATTTTCATAATCATAAGAGAAAGTGTTTAAAGCTTGTTCTGCTTGTAGTATATACTCATCAAAACGCTCAGGGGATAATTTCATAATACCCTCAATGTCTGTAACTACATTACCGTTATCATCTTTGATAATAACATTACCATCTAAAGCTGACCAAGTCATTAAGAACTCTGCACCTGTGCGAGCAGCATCAACGGTTGCATCGTTATAAACCTTTTGATTATCCTTAACAACATTACGCTTTGTAGCACCTTCTCTGCTTTGAGCATCAATACCCAATTGTACAGGTTGATTAGCATTAGGACTTACAGCTGTTGCTTGAGCAGCCTCTAAAGAAGCTTTTAACTTTGCTAATTGAGACTCATAAATAAACTTACGCTTAAGCTTAAACTCTTCCATAGCATACGGATCTGCTTTAATTTCAACATCCATATCCATACGTGAGAATAAACCAGATATACTAGAAATCTCTTTACTAAAATCTACTTGTCTAAACAAAGACAAAGCCTGCTCTACATCATCCATTGTAGGATTAGCAGGTAATTTATAATCTGAAGGCACACCTGAATTTTGCTGAGCACCAGAGTATTTACTCATGATCTCATCATATACAGAAAGTCTTTCTTTATTATTAGTTTCAGGATTCTTTTCAATTAAACCCTTAGAATACATAATAGCATTTAAAGAAGAGTTGTTTTGTAACAATACTTCTTTACCCTGCTCACTGTATTCATTAAAACGTTTCTGTACATAATCTACAGAAGCTGCTAGTTTATCACCACCAAAGGCGTCTAAGTTAGTTTCAACATAATCACGGAGTTCAACCTTATTTTTAAGTTGTAAGTTTCTTTGAACCAAAGGATCATTTTGAAACTTACGCATTAGCAACTCTTGAACATCCTGTCTAATAGGTTCACCATTCTTAGTTCTAATGTTATAAACCATACCACCACCAGTACTTTGAATACTAGGAGTCCACACTTCATAACCTGCTTCTTCAAAATACTTTTGAGCTAAGCTAAACATGTCTACACCAGGAGTATAACCTGGAGCATTAAAACCTAAACGAGATGCAGGATCTGCTTCTGAATAATCTTGCATTGCATATTGTATATCCTTAATACTATAAGGGTTATACATTTTACGCATTGCTGGATCTGCAGCGTTTTGAAATCTAGAACCTTCCATGATAGCTTCTTTAGCTTGTCTGGTAAATCCTATATCATGAATAAAGTTTTGATTCTCTAATAAAGGTTTTAAAACACCTTTAGCAGAGGATAGATTACGAGGGTCAGATAAATCCATACCTGTAATTCTATCTATAACTTGATCTGCCTTCTTTTTATACTCATCTCTAAAAGCTATATTATCTGAAGCTGTTAAGTCTGAATTGAGTAAAGGACTATATTGCGATTTAAAACTTTGAAATCCTGCATCTGATAATGCTGTCAGAGTTTTCTGTGTCTTTTCAAGAAAAGCCCAATCAGGTACAAACGGTTGTGGTGACACAACAGCAGCGTTCTGATTTATATTATCAATATATGATGCCATATGAAAGTAAGTCTTACACTAAAAGATACTAAAAAATCTTTTAAGTTTTTTAAACCTTTTAAGTTTGTTTATTTTTTCTTTTTGCGTTTTGCAGTACTACCACCATATCTTTGATAAGTAGTTTCACTACCTCCCATAAAAGATGGTTGTGTCCAAGGGATATACTGATTATAACCTTGCGAAGGAGCAGCTGTTTTAGATTTAGTAAACCCTTCGTACTTTCTAAAGTTATCACCTCTTAGTTTATCTTCTTCTTCTTTAGATAAACCCATCTCCATAATCCTTGCATCCATATCAAGATACTGCTGGTATGCTTTAGCAGCTGCATCAGGACTATTCAACTGACCTCTATACTTAGCTCTAGCAGCATCTGATTGCCATTCAAAGTTACCAAACTGAGGACCTTCACCTGTGTTAATAGTCCAGTAAGGATTCATTTGATTCTCAGCATTAATACGTGCTAAGTTAGTATCTGTCATGTTACGAGCTGCAGTCTGCATAAGATTGTAACGTCTCATCTTTTCATCAAACACTTCATCTGTCTTTATAGTGTTATCATAAAGATCTTGAGCATTTGCCATGTTACGTACATCTGTTGCAGCTTGCGTTTGAGTATTAAACTGCTCAAATTGATTAGCAATATTAGTATTCTCTCTTTGAATTTGTGCTGCAATCTGATTAGACTTGTCACCTGTTAAACCAGATAGTCTACTAAGGTTAGACATCAAAGCATTAGGATCTGCAAATGAAGCAGCAGCCGAACTAGCAATAGCTTGTTGTGCTTGTATATTCTGTTGTTGATTAACATCAGATTGATACAAAGGGTCTGCAGCTCTACCTGCAAGTCTACCTCTCCATGGGTATCTCTTTCTTTCAGATAGTCTGTTACGTTCTAATACTCTTTCATTTCTAAGATCTTGTTCAAAAGGTTTAGCTTCTTTACGGCTTGCTTCTTCTACAGGATCTATATCCATTTCAGTCTCACGAATTTGTGGAGTCTTTTTTGCAAGAGTAGTAGGAGCTTCCTTAACATCTTCAGCAGGAAGATTAATAGAATGAGCTCCCATCTTACCATCATAACCTGTCCCGTTAACACCGTCTTCTGTAAAGTAAGGAACATAAGGCGTACCATTTCTTCTTGCAATTTCTTTTCTTCTTGCTTCTCCTGTCCTCTGATACCAGCGAACATCATCATCATTTGTAATATCGAAATCAGGTCTTTGTTCTTTAATCCAAGGATGTCTTTCGTAAAGATCTGCTTGTACAGCTGGTGATGTAAGATCATTTTCACCATAAGTACCATCTGGTCTAAGACCTTGTCTTGCAGGCCTAGTTGCAGATTGTCCATCTACTATTGCACCAGAACCTGGAGTAAAGCTATAATAAGGAGCATCCTGACCAGCTTCATATTGTTCCATAACACCAGGAGTATAAACATCTACTCTACCTGAAGTACCAGATGCTACAGATCCTTGAGCAGGTCTAGCACTACTTGAAGTACTAGGTCTAGCAGGTTGTGAAGGTGTGTTTAAAAAACTTTGACCAGGAGCTACAGGAGTATACTGTGGAAAGTTAGCACCAGGTGTACCAAACATACTCTCAGACATAGAACGTCCTGGAGTACCAAGTATATTACGTTGTGGTACTGATACAGGTGTTTCTTCAACTGAAGGACGTGGAGGTCCAAATGTAGGACCTTGCCCTGTAAATGATTCCTCTGTTAATGAATAATCCTCTCCTTCAGTAATAGCATCTAAATAACTATTAGATACTTCTCTATCAGCTGGTAAGTCACGTGCTTGTAAAGCTTCTGCATAACCTTTAGCAGCAGCTGGATTAAAACCAGCCGTCCCAAATTGAGCTTTAGGTAGCATAGCACCACCATACTTAGCCATAGGTACACCAATAGATGCTGCATAGTCTTGAGCAATACCAGGAATACCTTGTGGGAATCCTTTCATCTCTTCTTGTACAAATGCAAGTCTAGCTAACTTTTCTTTGTTCTTTTCTAACA
>Ga0209137_1001303_pt1 | contig 23909 bp, 17 predicted proteins | sample SaaInl5LU_22_DNA_FD_184642 | JGI IMG/M metagenome (GOLD analysis project Ga0209137, IMG submission 184642) | Marine microbial communities from expanding oxygen minimum zones in the Saanich Inlet - ESP_105LU_22_DNA (SPAdes) (version 2) | ecosystem: Environmental > Aquatic > Marine > Intertidal...
TTCAACAACTAATAACGGGAACAGGTATGAGTTGGTAGTTCAAGGTAAATACCATGAACTTTACAAAGATCAACAAGAAGGAGATACTATAACTCCTGAAGATATACAAGCTGAGCTTATAATTCGCCAGAGTTTTTCAGAAGCTTATAGAATTAACGAATAAGTTAAAATAATTTGAAAATAATTAGCCTGAGATTTTTTTATCTCAGGTTTTTTTGTTATATTAGTACTGTAATTAAAGATAAAGCATATGAAAAGCGTATTAACATTTCCACTTCTTAACTCCTTAGGAGATTGTACTAACAACGGACTTTCAAGTAAAGTTACTCATGCATATTTAGTATGGGGTGTAGATCCAATCGATCAAGATCAAATCCTAGAAGACTTTTACAATGAAAAGGAAGAAGACTTTTTTGTCGGCGTAGAGCGATCTCTATTCGGTAAGTATTCAATGATCGCAGTTCCTTACAGTATTTATAAAAGCGGAAGACAATCAATGATGGGAGGAAACTTCTTATACACTGCAGACTCTCGCTTTCCAAGCGAGCATCCAATTGCAATTCACGATAGAGTTGAAGATTAATTTAAAAAATAATTAGCCTGGCATTTTTTTATGTCAGGCTTTTTTCGTATATTAGTACTGTAATTAAAGATAAAGCATATGATACGAGCAAAACAAAAACAAAGAGAGTTAGTTATTGATTTAACAGGGCCTCAAGGTAATGCATTCTTTCTGCTTGGAGTTGCAAAAGATTTTTGCAAGCAATTGGATATGACAGAAAAAAACACTCAGGTTATTCTTGATGAAATGACTAGCGGAGATTACGAGAACTTAATTCAAGTTTTCGATCGTGAATTTGGATCAGTAGTAATTTTAGAAAGATAAGATATGACACTAAGAGATTTATACAACTATTGCGTTGAAAAAGCAAATCAATACCCAGAATACCAAATGCAAATCCATTCGTTTTATGATTTAGCTGAGATGGAAGTTCAAGACGGTAGTTCAGAGGATCATGAATGTGAATTGGCGTATTCAGACATTAATCAATTAATTCAGGAGTAATATGGAAACTAGTATTTTAAAGAAGTTCACAATGTTCGCGTTTAACTATCCACCGTTATTCTGCCTTAAGATTTGGAAAGATAATCCACACATGGCTAATCATCTAAACGGTAAGTTTAATGACTACCATGAAAGACATGGTGCATCGGGTGCAATGACTGCATTCTACAATAGCCTCGATGGAACTAACTCTACCATTTTTGAGAACTATTTAGTGAATGAATATGACGCGGAATAATAACATAGATTGTATAAAGACTTTTGTAGACGAGCCGATGCTTCGTTACTACATTGAGGTAGATAATGTATGGGAATATCTAGTAGATCCATGTGCTGAATCAATCTCAGATCATTCTAAAACTATTTCAGGCTGGTGTACAACTTCAGGTTGTGAAACAATCCGCAAACGTTATCCAGAAGCTAAAGACATTTATTTTATTTCAGAACAAGAATATTACCAAACAGCATAATTATGAAACAGAAAGTAACACTTCCACAAGAACAGCAAGATATTGTTGTTGCAGCACTTAAACACTACCAAATCGCTCTTAGAAATTTTATAGATGATAATTCAGATGAAGACTTACGTTTTCTTGATTTTGATCTAACTCAATTAGCGGGTATTTTTAAAGATCAAGGGATTCAGGTAGATCTTGAAATGACTGAAGATACACATGATTATTTTTGTTCAAACCATGGGGTTGATTTCCCAATTTACGTTTTATAAATGAGCAGGCAATTTACATGGTGGCGCCGTTTCTATTCGACGCAGAAATTACAGCCTAAACATATGTTTAAAGGTGCATCAAAACTTTTGCAGCGCATTGAAGCTGGAGAGTTTGAACATGATGGTCTTTGGGAACAGTCATATTTAGAAGAAGAGATTGCTGATCAGAAGTTTGATGAGTTCAAAAAAAAGAATCAAGGTATAAGTCAAGATGTACTCGATAATGTATATGTTGATTTTCGTAAGAATAAGAATAAAAGAATGGGAATCATGCGTGAAAACCATTTAAAAAATGAAATAAATCTTTTACATAATTTAAAAGTTGAACTTGCTAAAGAATTTGACTTAGAAGAACGTGTTGTTTGGGATTTCATGCAAGAATTTGAAGGAGACACTCGACACATGTATTTTGCAGTCAAAGATATTGCAAATGGTAAACAGCCTAGAGGTAAAGAAGACGTAGAACGCTTACCTGTAATGATTCAACCCCAACCGAGACATTTAATCAAACGAGCTAACGCAAAATATCTACCCCTCTGGAAAAAAATAATATCAAAATATAATTTTTACAGGGCGTATCCATATGAATAAGGTGTAATATATACACCAATATGGGAAAAGATAAATTCTCATGGTTGACTGAAGGTCCAGTTGACTATGAATCTAAGCAATATAAAATGATGGCTAATATAAAAAGACTAAGAGATCTGTTAAGTCAGAATTTGGTCTGGCCTGTCATTGAAGAAGTTGAAGAACAACTTGATCGCCTTTATAAGGCTAAATATGAAATAGAAATTAAAGAAGACAAAAACAAAGTCGCTAAAGACATTGACTTTTTTAATTTTGAGATCATATATGAAACTCTAGAAAACGAAGAAGCTTTAGAACATCGTATAGTTGATGATATTATTGATGAAGCTATTTTAGAATTCGGAGACGTTTACATGGATTCAAGAGAATTATGGAGAGAGATAGAGAAATTTGTAACTCTAACATGGATACCTCAAAAACCATCTAAACTAGAAGAAGGTTACGCTGCTGTTGTATTAGACAGCATCATACATATATTTAGGTTTGATAAACCTACTAAGTCAAAAAATTCATGGAGATCTATTAAATTAGAAAGAATTGAAGAATTTGAGTTTAGTAATACTAACATAGTTAAATTCTATGACGACTATCAAAATGAAGAAGAGTCTCTAATGTTTTGCCGCATTGACGTGAGTGTAAACGGCCTTTCTTTAAAAGATGCAATTATACCAATCTCTAAATCTATCTTATTTAATAGATTCGTGAAAGACTTCGGTTAAAAAGCCTGATATATAAACCAAATAAAATAAGCAAATAAGTCATGCCTTACGTTTCTAAAGACGATATTATGCTGTTTATTCCTGCTGGAATAACAGTACAACAAGGTGCTTCAACTGTTGTTAATCTTGTTTTATACAAGGATTATATCAATAATCAGCTAAACGCAGCTGATGCAGATTCAATAGTTGTCACATTATACAATTCATTTGGACAAAAAACATATCAGTATGCGAACCCTCTAGTTCCAGGTCAAACAGACCTTTTAACAGTTGGACAACCAGCATCAGATACTCAGGGAAACATATCATTTGAGATTAATTCAGCACAAGCTGCGAATTTAGCAAATGGAGCCCTTTATGCCCAAGTAACAATTACATATTCAAACTACTACCCAAGTGCTAAAACTTATATTTTACCTCAATTAGAGATAGGTACAGTTTCAGGTTCAACAGTTGCAGGGCCAGGTGATGGTGGTTCAGGTTCAGGTACAACAGCAAACGAAGAGGGTATTTTAGCTTCGGGTATGATTTCATACAATGTTGGTGCAATTGATGGTTCTCTACCAATGGCTGGTAAAGTCACCTTTAATTCTCCAGATCCAACTCTAGTCACAGACTTAACTTTCTATAATTTAGATTCTGCTAATTATAGAAATGTCCTGTTAGAGAATTTCTTAATACAAAGAACGGACAACGGTGTTGATGGTACAATTACAGTTTATAATGTAAATAATCCACAACACTATTCTATTTATAAGATAGTTTCATATGCAAGAATTAATTCTGAAGCAGGTGGAGGAGATGATAATGACAATGATCTTCTAAAACTAACAGTTTCATACGAAGATTCTTCATATACACCAATCGATAATCCATTTACGTTTTATGTAGGACAAACGGTTTCTTATACATTAGATGCATTTGGTGGAGCTTCTGATAACCCAACATCTACACAACCTGGCGCAGATGGTTCAGCTGGTACTTCAGGTACTTCTGGAATTGACGGTTTACCAGGTAGAGATGGTGTAGATGGTTCAGCTGGTACTTCTGGTACTAGCGGCACTTCAGGTACATCAGGCGTTTCAGGAACTTCAGGTTCTTCGGGCACGTCAGGTGTAAGCGGAACTTCTGGTTCTTCAGGTACATCAGGAACTTCGGGTACTAATGGAACTTCTGGTTCTTCAGGTACTTCTGGTATTTCAGGAACTTCAGGTTCTTCGGGTACATCAGGTGTAAGTGGAACTTCTGGTTCTTCAGGTACATCAGGCGTAAGTGGAACTTCTGGTTCTTCAGGTACATCAGGCGTTTCAGGAACTTCAGGTTCTTCTGGTACATCAGGTGTAAGTGGAACTTCAGGTTCTTCGGGTACATCTGGTTCATCGGGAACTTCAGGTAATGACGGAACTTCAGGCTCTTCAGGTACTGCTGGAACTTCAGGTTCTTCAGGTACATCGGGTGCTCAAGGTATTCAAGGCCCACCGGGAATGGGTATTACATTCAAAGGCTCGGTAACAACATTTACAGCACTTCCAACTGCTGATTTAGTAATCGGTGATGCTTATATCGCTGATGATACAGACCACTTATATGTTTGGAACGGTTCAGAATGGGCTGATGGTGGTTCAATTCAAGGCCCAGCTGGTACATCAGGTTCAGCCGGTACATCAGGTTCTTCAGGTACATCGGGTACAAATGGAACTTCAGGTTCTTCAGGTACATCAGGTATTTCAGGAACGAGCGGTTCTTCAGGTACTGCTGGTACATCTGGTGTTTCAGGAACAAGTGGTTCATCAGGTACATCAGGTGTAAGCGGAACTTCTGGTTCTTCAGGTACATCGGGTATTTCAGGAACTTCTGGTTCTTCAGGTACATCAGGTGTTTCAGGAACAAGTGGTTCTTCGGGTACATCAGGTGCTCAAGGTATTCAAGGTGATGCTGGTACATCAGGTTCTTCGGGTACATCAGGTGCTCAAGGTATTCAAGGTGATGCTGGTACATCAGGTTCTTCGGGTACATCAGGTGCTCAAGGTATTCAAGGTGATGCTGGTACATCAGGTTCTTCAGGTACATCAGGTACACAAGGTGATGCTGGTACATCAGGTTCTTCAGGTACATCAGGTACACAAGGTGATGCTGGTACATCAGGTTCTTCGGGTACATCAGGTGCTCAAGGTATTCAAGGTGATGCTGGTACATCAGGTTCTTCAGGTACATCAGGTGCTCAAGGTATTCAAGGTGATGCTGGTACATCAGGTTCTTCAGGTACATCAGGTGCTCAAGGTATTCAAGGTGATGCTGGTACATCAGGTTCTTCAGGTACATCAGGTGTAAGTGGAACTTCAGGCTCTTCGGGTACATCTGGAGCTCAAGGTATTGAGGGTCCTGCTGGTGATTCTGGATCTTCAGGTACATCAGGTTCTTCGGGTAATGACGGTGTTGGTATTCCTTCAGGTGGTACTTCAGGTCAAGTACTTACGAAAGTTGATTCATCACTTTACAATGTAACTTGGGCAGATCCAGAAGGTGGTTCAGGTGCCGGTTACACAAAATACTTATTAAGACTAAACTACGATACACAAGAAAACCTATTAGGTAATATTTCAGATCATACATTCCAAGATAAGGCTGGTTATAAAACTATTGGTGCTAATGTTACGGCTGTAACTGAAGGTGCTACTGGTTCTGTCTCTGTTCAATTTAGTGAAGACAATCCACCAATCTCTATCTTAGTTATGGCATATAATCCAGTAGATGATTCTTACAAAGTACACCACTATGACAAAGATGCGGCCAATGTAATCATTAATACATCTTCGGCTAACTTTGTTGGTTTAGGTAATAATCAATACGAGCCAAACTTCTTTGGTAACTTTACAGTAGGTATGACTATTGATACAAGACAAGACTTTATTAAGTTTGGTAACTCTGTATCTTCAGGCTTCCCACCAGTAACAAAAAATGCTCACGCTTACGTGATATTTGTATTCTAATATGGCAATTTACGATCCTACAACTCCACCTCTATTTATTTACGGCGATGTAACTCAAGTTATCGGCGTAGATCAATATGAACACATTGATGCTACACAAATCTCATTTACTGGTGCATATCAGACTTATGAGATTACAGTGTCAAATATCAACTATCAGACTATAGGTACTGCCGAAACAAGATCTGGTGTTGCTAAACAATATAATGCACTTGATATTAAAGGCGGTGACTGGATTACAAATACAAATGGTCAAATCGTACTTAATATTGTAAGCGTTATTGAAAAGTCAGATGCTGAAATTACATTCATTGCTAAAGACTTAGATATGATTGTTTATAAGACTTATGCAAACTCGACATTCTCTATTGGAGATCAGCTTGCATTCTTTGAAGTATCTGATAATAGAGTACCACTATTAAACGGACCAGATATTCAATCATTCTTTGGTATTCCATTAGCGATTGATAAGATTCAAGGACGTTTCGCTGCTGAAGAGGAATCAGAAAGATATAGATTTGAATTCGACGTTCCTAATCTAGCAATCGACAAAGGCGATATTATTACAGTCGATACAAGTGGTAATATCGTAAAGTACGGTAGTCCTAATGCTTCAGAGATTCCAATCGGTGTTGTAATCGAAAAGATTATCAATGATACTGTAATCTACGTTAAGCCATTTAATACAATTGTAGATAATCATACATCACCAGAACTTTTAACAGGTTCTGCAAGTGATATCTATTATGCACATCCATCTAATCCAGGTGCGATGGCAACAACTAAGTACCCGGGTGCAATGCCTCTTTTCTTACAGATTAAAGATGCAACTCCAACTAGGATTGAAGCAACTGAGTCAAACTATTTACCAACTTCAAGTGATATCGTTAAGATTAATAACACAGTAGTATTTGACGGTTCTATGCATTTAGTACCTTCAACAGTTTCTGATTTTGTAAATCTTATTAATGCTTCTACTTCAATTCACAAAGTTACGGCCTCTGAAAAAGCTGACTTTGCAAGTGTAAGCTCAACGGCTGCAGCTTCTACGGTATCTGTTTCAACGATTGTAGTTTCTCAAGATGGTGGTTCAACATATAACGGGTTAACAGTAAATTTCTCTGATGGTACAAACTCAACAACAGTTAACCTTGATGAAAATCAAGGTGTAACTCTAGTACCTTATCCATCAGCGCCAAGTTACTTAACCTATAATGCACATCTTATTGCAGGCGTTCTTAATACTGCTTTTGCAACAGACGGTGTAAACCTTGAAGCTTCTGCTTCATACCCAGGTGATGGTCCAGAACCAACAGTATATGGTATCTTAACCATTAGAGCTACAGACGCTGCAGCTTCTATTAATATTACAGGTACAGATACCGATGGATTTGGTAACACATTTACTGGAGGTATGGGTATTGCTGCTTCAACTCCAGCATCGGCTGCAAGTTTCTTAATTTTAGAAAGAGCAGATGGTGGCGATCTTATGATTACAGGTTCAGGTGCATATATTAATAATAACGGTATTACTTCATCTTCGATTGGTACTGCTCCAATTCTTTTAATGCTAGAAGGTCAAGATAAAGAACAGGAAACAGGAGTTTCAGTTGGCGTCGATAAAGATCAAAATGTAATGGCGACTACAACACATGATCATTTTGTAACAGGTATTGATATTGATTATACACCTTTTGCTGATTCACAAGTTATTGTTAAGATTAACGGCGTTGAAGTTAACATTGGAGACGGTGATAACGCTGAAGACTGTTACTTTACAGATCCAACGGATCCTGGTTACAATACTTTAGGAAATGCAATGGTAGCTAAGCCGATGAAAGACGTTGCATCTGGTGATGTTTTAATCTGGAATAACTCAGCAGCGGGCTATCAATTAGATCCATCAGATGATGTCGATATAGTATATGACGCGTCTTCATATGATGTGTAAAAGAAATTAAAATTTATTGAATTATATCAATATATTATACGAAAAAAGAGCCTTTATTGGCTCTTTTTTTTGATATATAAACCACTAGATTACACTAAAGTTTTCTAGTCGAACAAATAAAATACAAAAACCATACACATGGCACAAATTCGTTCAAAACAAATCGCAGACTTTTTAGCTTCAGTAAACTGGACTAATGTATCTGCAAACGATATCGCAAATGCTGCTGATATCAAAGATTACGTTGACGGTGAGATCTCTAAGGAGCATGCACACCACACAGACGAAAAAGCTGAACTAGACGCGTCTATCGACTCTCTAGAATTAAAAGCAGGCGCTGATTCTGAATCACTAGAAGAAAGACTTTCTATTGAAGAAGATGCACTATCTGCTGAAATTTCAGCTACTAACTCAGATGTTGCTTCTATCGACCTTAGAGTTTCTAACGAAATCTCTGCAACAGGTTCTGAAGTTGTTTCTTTAGATGTTAGAGTTGCTGCTGATATCGCTGCACTTTCTGCTGAGATCTCTGATACTGACGTAGACTTCGGTTCTATCGATACAAGAGTATCTGACGTAGAAGATGCACTAACTGCTGAAATCACTGCAACTAACGGTGATGTTAATCTAATTAACGCATCTATCGACTCTCTAGAAGGTGTTGATGCAGAACTTTCTGCTGAATTCTCTGGCAATCTAGCTGGCGAAGCTGCAACAAGACTAGCTGCTGATACTGCACTAGCTGCTTCAGTTGATTCATTAGAAAACAAAGCTGGTGACGATCTAGCAGAGCTTAACTCTTCAGTTGACTCTCTAGAATCAGTTGATGCTGCACTTTCTGCTGAAATCGTTACTGAAAAAGGTAGAATTGATGCAATTCTTAACGGTGCAGACGTAGACCTAGATCAGTTCGCTGAGGTAGTTGCTTACGTTGACTCACTAGATTTAGCTGACGATAACTTCTTAGCTAACGAAATCGCTTCGATGAACTTAAGAGATACTAAACTAGAAGCATCAGTTGATTCTCTAGAAGGTACTCAAGGTTCTCAAGATACTAGAATGACTGGTATTGAAGGCGATCTAACAGCTGAAGAAACTGCAAGAATCGGTGGTGATGCTTCTCTAACTACTAGAGTTTCTCTAGAAGAGGATGCAAGAGCTGCTGCTGATACAGCACTAAATACTAGAGTTTCTCTAGAAGAGGATGCAAGAGCTGCTGGCGATGCTGCACTAAATACTAGAATTTCTCTAGAAGAAGATGCAAGAGCTGAAGGTGATCTTCACCTACAAAACTCTGTAGATTCTATCGAAACTCAACTTGGTAACGTTTCAGGCGACTTAGTAGGTTCTGTAGATTCTTTAGAAGCTGCTCTATCTGCTGAAATCGTAGCTACTAACTCTGATGTAGACAGAATTGATGCTGCACTTTCTGCTGAAATTTCTGCTACAGATTCAGATGTTAATTCTATCGATCTAAGAGTTTCTCAAGAAGAGTCTCTAGCACTATTTAACAATGGTTCTCAAGACGCTAGAATGACTGATATCGAGGGTGACCTATCTGCTGAAATCTCAGCTACAGATTCAGAAGTTCTTTCTCTAAACGTTAGAATTTCTAACGAAGAGTCTCTAGCAATCGCTGAATTCGGTTCTGCTGATATCAGATTCGGTTCTGCAGATACAAGAATGGGCACTATTGAGTCTAATCTATCTACTGAAATCGCGGCTACTGACGCTGAAGTTATTGATATCAATGCTTCAATCGATTCACTAGAAGTTAAAGCTGGTGCTGACCTAGCAGAGCTTAACGCTTCAGTTGATTCTCTAGAAAACGTTGATGCTGCACTTTCTGCTGAAATCGTAGTTGAGAAAAACAGAATCGACGCAATTCTAGACGGTTCAACTGTAGACCTAGATCAGTTCGCTGAGGTAGTTGCTTACGTTGACTCACTAGATTTAGCTGATGATAACTTCTTAACGAATCAGATTGCTTCAATGAACCTAAGAGACACTAACCTAGAAGGATCAGTTGATTCTCTAGAAGTTGCTCTACAGGCTGAAATTGATGCTACTGACGATGAGGTAATCAGACTAGACGGTAGAGTTGATTCTCTAGAAGTTAAGCATGACGCTGAAATGTCAGTTGAAACTGCTGCAAGAGTTCTAGGTGATACTTACGTTGAAGCTGCTGTAACTGGTGTTGATGCTACTGCAGGTTCTGTTGCGGTAAATGTACCAACTCATGAGTTCCAAATGGGTGCATTCGATACTGAAGTTTATGTTAACGGTCTAAGAGTAGAATTTACTCAAAACGATCCACAAAACTTCACGTTAGTTGTAAACTACCCAATCGAAGCTACTGATATTATCAGATTCGTTGGTGTTGGTAACGACTACATCGCGTAATCATTTATTGATTAGTTTTACTTTTAATTAAGTAACCCAATATTGAGGGGTCCCATTGGGGCCCCTCTTTTTATTTAGATGAATATATAAACAAATACTAAAATAACCATATTAATATAATGAATATAGGTATCACAATAGGCCTTCGTGAAGAAAACGAAAGTATGTGGATTAATGGGATTAAGCTTAATGCAATTCTATTAGCAAATGCACTTAACCAAATCGGAAAACATAATGTCTATATAGTAGACACATCAGATAAAGTAAAAGATTTAACTAAAGTAAATTGGGATACTAATAAGTTTCCAATCAAAGCACTTAGAGATGTTTTTACAACAACAGATTTAATGATTACTTTAGGTACATCTTTTCCTGAAAGTGTTATTAAGAAATTTAAAGACCAAGGTCCTAATAGAAAAATAGTTAAATACATGTGCGGTAACTCTTACGTTATCGAAATGGAAAGATCTATTTTTAAAACAGGTGATGATTTAGGAATAGCACCGTGGGATGTAGGTGCTGATGAAGTTTGGTATGTACCGCAACAGGGTTATCAAAACCATCATTATTACAAAACAATTTTTAGAACAGATAAAGTTTATCCAGTTCCTTTTGTATGGGATCCGATGTTCTTAGTAAGAGAGCTTGCTATTTATAAATCAAGAGGTAGAAAGTATTTACCAATTTATAACCCGTCAAGACCACAGGCTGAAAAAAGGCTTTCAGTATTCGAGCCTAACATGAATGTTGTTAAATATTCAATGATACCTATAATGGCAGCTGAACAAGTTTATAGAAGAGGCGTTGAATTTGATAAAATATTTGTAGCATCTGGTAAAGGACTATTAAAGAATGGGTACTATAAGTCTATGATTAAAACTTTAGATATGATTAAGGACAATCCATCACAACCTAAGGTTCAATTTACTTCTAGATATCCAGTTGCTCATTATTTAGCAGAGACAACAGATATTGTAGTTTCACATCAATGGGAAAACCCTCTTAATTATTCGTATTTAGATGTTATGTTTATGGGATTCCCATTAGTACATAATGCAGAGATGATTAAGGATGCTGGATATTATTACCCAGATTTTGATATTTCAAAAGCGTCTGAGCAATTAGAATATGCACTAAAACATCATGATGACCATAGAGAAGAATATGCTGCAAAAAATAAGCCGGTTATAGAAAGATATACAATTGCTAATAAGGCAATGATTAATACATATGATCAGCTTATAGAAAACTTATACGGTGGAAAGCACGAACTTTCACATGAGTATAACTGGAAAACAAACTTATATAAGTAATGGATTTTTTAAGTAGGCTTAATGCTTTTAACAATACAAATAATGAACCAAAACAACCTAGTCAAGCAGATCTTGAAAAAATAAAACAAGAGAGAATAGACAAGGTCGAAAGGTCCGAAAAATTAAGATTAGATAAAGAAAAAGAATTTCAAGAGTTGCAAAAAGAAAAAGCGCTTTTAGAAAGTTTAGAAACTCTTGCAGAAGAAAATCGAGCTAAAGTGTCATTTGTAATGACAGCATGTGGTAGGCCAGACTTAATGGAAAAAACATTAGACTCATTTTTTAAGTTTAATACATATCCAATTGAAAGATACATTATTACTGAAGATTCAATGGATCCTGAAGTTTTTAAAGAATGTGAAAGACTTAATGCTAAAAAATACGGCAATAAATTAGAATTTGTTTTTAACAACCCTAAATTAGGGCAATCTAAGTCTATTGATTTAGCATATGGAATGATTGATACTGAATATGTTTTTCACTGTGAAGAAGATTGGGAGTTTTACGACGATGAGTTTATTGAACAGTCTTTATCAATTTTAAAAGCAGATCCCCAAGTTTTACAAGCATGGATTAGACCTAAATCAGATAAAATCCTAAATGACATTAAACCTGATATTTATGAAATTGGCGGTATTGTAGTTAGAGATGTTTTACCTAAATCGTTTATGGTTAAAGGAGCTCTTCCAAGCGGTAAGGATTTAATTGTTAGAGATTACATGGGTTTTAGTTGGAATCCAGGTCTTAAAAGAATGTCAGATTACAAGCTATTAAAAAATGGATATTCTGGCATTTCAGCAGAACATATGATTGATGCTTTTTATAGGTCTCATAAAAATGGTTATAAAGTTGTAAGTATTTCTGAAAACGATGAACAAGGTTTTGTTAGACATATTGGTTGGGGAAGAAGAGCAGATGACCCTATTTATAATGAAGATGCGGATTCTCCTCAAGATTTAGAAAAAGTAATGTTAGAAGCTAGAAAGAAAAGAGAAGAAGATAAGAAAAAAGCTGAAGCAGCCAAAACACAAGAACAAACAACCACGAAAGTCTTAACTCCAAAGATTAGTGTGGTTATGCAAGTTTATTTAGGTGATTATCCTGGTTCTAGAACAGATTCTACTCTTAAGTTTCATAGAGCTGTTAAGTCATTTTTAGATCAAAAATATAAGAAAGCAGAACTTATAATAGTTTCAGATGGTTGTAAAATCGTTGAAGAAAACTATTATTCATATTATGCAGATAAAGAAAATATCAAGTATGCATATGTTGATAAAACAGGTCTTCCTAATATGTACGACCCGTTACTAGGTGGTAAGAAATACTATAGAGGAATTCCAAGACAAGTTGGTGTTGCAATGGCAGACGGTAGTTTAATTACATATATGGACTCTGATGACTTTTTACACCCTGAGTTTTTGTATAGAATTATTATTGCACATAATAAACAGCCAGATGCAAAATGGCTTATGAACGATACTTGGTTAGATCATGAGAATATCATGAGAATGCAAAAGGTTGATGCTATAGAAGATCACAATGGTAAAACAATCTATAATATACCATTCTTAAATGCAAAATTTGTAGAGACTAAGGTAAAAGAAGGTCTTATTGTAAATACACCATGGTTATTGACACACGTGAATAATATCACAGTTAAATGGGAAGACTCATTTGACGGTATAAGTGAAGATGTAATGTTCGGTAGAAAAATTAGAGAAGCTTACAAAGGGTTAGGTGCTAGATTTAGTGCTGCTACTTATTTAAGATGTCACTATACTGGATTATGGGACGTTTAAAATAACGAATCATATCCATATTTTTCACAGAAAGCATTTAACTTTCTTTTTACTGAGGGCCTAACGGCCCTTAGTTCGTTTTCAAGGCCATCTAATCCTTTATGTTCTCTTGAATTTACTCGTTCAGATAACTCTTTATATTCTACATTATATCCAGTTGACTTTATAAAATCAAATAATTCAGAGCTTTGGTCTTCTATACGGTATATAAAGTCAGGATTTTTAGATGTTATTAGTTTGTCCCATTGTAAAATAGAATTTATAGCTAATTCTACTTGATTACTAGATTTAATTACTTTACCTTTACTTATTCTATATTCTAGAGATTCTTTTTTTACATTTTCAGTATAAACAATAGATGGTATAGATGTTTTAGGATCTCTTACATTATAGATAGTAATTTCGGGTTTTAATTTAAAGTCAAGCTTATTTAAGTATAACCAAGGACCTTTATCAATTGCAAGTTGCCAAGCAATTATTCCGTCTTCTTCTAGTCTTTCATGTCCAACTTTTAACCCCCATAAATTTAGTAATGTTGCAGTATATCCAGTACCGGTTCTTGGATGCCCTAGCCCTAAAATCTTGATCACCTTTACTTCAGGCCCTAGAAGTATCTTTTCCATATGTTTTACATATCGATCCAGCATTTCTTCTTTTTTATCTTCGTCTAAATGATACCATTGCCAAGCGGCAGAACCTTGTATGTTTTCTATTTTTTCATTAACTGAATTTAACTCTTCTTCTATTTTTTCAACATGCTGTAAATATTCTTCAGATAATTCAATTTCAAGTTTAATAGCAACTGTAATTAAAAGAGCCATGTTATCTTCATCATTAGCTTTATTAGCTAATTCGTAGAATTCAAGTCTTTCGGCTTGTTGTTTAATAGATAAGTCAGGGTCCATTCTGTCAGGATGACATTGAACTACAATTTTCCTAAAAAGCTTTTTAAATAAAGGATCTCTAGCTGGTGATTCTTTTTCATTTTCAGATTCTTCAGCCAGTGTTTCAACCTGCTTGTTTTCAAAAAGATCTGGCCTTCTTTTAGCCGCTAATGCACTATTAAAATCTGAATTAATTTCAGATGCCATTTCTTGTAAATATTCAAGATCTTCAAGTGCTGATTCATAGCGCTTAAGCATTCTCTTAAATTCTATCTTCTTAAGTTTGTCCGACATATCTTTTATATATTCATATTTAATTAAATCTTAGCTAAGTAATATGAACGATAATGATAACCTGATCAAGTTATTAAAATATTATTAATCATTTTTAAGTAAAAATATGTATCATGTAGAAACAATGGATATATTGAGGCGTATATATACTACAGCGAGAAACTCTCGCAATAAACATGTTTAAATAAAAAATTAATTAATCAGTTATGTCTCAGATTAAAATCAAACAGATCGAAGGTCTGCAGGATATTCTTGATGCTATTATTGTTTCGATTACATCGGGTTCGGTGAAATCAACTTTCACACAAGTAGCACATGGATTTTCAGCAGGTATGGTCGTAGCTTTTGATGGTGGTTCTTGGGTATTAGCGGATTCTTCTAACGAAGATCAATTAGGTCGTATTGTTATCGAGTCGATAACCGACGCTGATAACTTCGTTGGTGTACAGGTTGGTACTGTAACAGTAAGCACTTGGGATTTAACTCCAGGTGCTTTTTACGTTGTAGACGATTCAGGTACAGGAGTCCCAGCCTTATTTACTACCAACGACGCTTATGACTTTTCCAATCCTGTAATGCAGGCGATCACGAGTACAACTGCACATGTTCTTCCATGGAGACCTTCAGTAGGTGCTACAAGGGAACTTGAGCAAGGTGTACAGGTGTACCAGAGGGATCTTTCACCATTAAACACTAATGGTAATTATTCACCTACTGGTATTACAATCACATACACGCCATTCTCTGACTCGGCAGTAGACGTTTTAGTAAACGGTCTAGGTCTTTCAGAAGCAGATGGAGATAGAGATAGTGCCGCAGTGTACTTCTCTAATGATGGTGGTGCAACAGCTAAAACAATTGCGAATATCGAAGCCGGTGATCAACTTTACTGGAATGGTGATATTGCAGGCTTTGAACTTACAGGTGCCGATACACTCGATATCATGTATGAAAGAGCTCAAGGCGTATAAAAATAATAATAGATTAGATATATGGCAACTCCACTAATTAGAACGACCGGTTCATCGGGTACTTCAGGTTCATCAGGTATTGATGGAACTTCTGGTATCCAGGGAACAAGCGGTTCGTCAGGTACGTCTGGAACATCAGGTTCTTCAGGTACATCGGGTAGTTCAGGTACATCAGGTTCTTCAGGTACATCAGGATCATCTGGTACAAGCGGTTCTTCAGGAACTTCTGGTACTTCTGGATCTTCAGGTACATCAGGTTCATCGGGAACCTCAGGTTCTTCAGGAACCTCAGGTAGTTCCGGAACGTCTGGATCATCAGGTACATCTGGAACATCAGGTAGTTCAGGCACATCAGGCACATCAGGCTCAAGCGGTACTTCAGGTACTTCAGGGTCTTCAGGCACAAGCGGTTCTTCAGGAACTTCTGGGTCTTCAGGAACTTCAGGAACAAGCGGCACATCAGGAACTTCAGGTTCATCAGGTACTGCTGGAACTTCAGGTTCATCAGGTACAAGCGGCTCATCAGGAACTTCAGGTTCTTCAGGAACATCAGGTTCATCTGGAACAGCTGGAACAGCTGGAACTTCAGGAACTTCAGGAACATCTGGTTCATCAGGAACTTCAGGTTCTTCAGGTACATCGGGTTCATCGGGAACATCAGGTTCTTCAGGAACAGCTGGAACTTCAGGAACATCTGGTTCTTCAGGAACATCAGGTTCAGCAGGAACATCAGGTTCAGCAGGTACATCAGGAACTTCAGGAACGTCAGGATATTCTGGTACATCGGGTATTGACGGTACTGCAGGTACTGCAGGTACTTCAGGTTCTTCAGGAACAAGCGGTTCTTCAGGAACAAGCGGTTCATCAGGAACTTCTGGTTCATCAGGTACATCAGGTTCATCGGGAACATCAGGTACATCAGGAACTTCAGGTACATCGGGTACTTCAGGAACTTCAGGTTCATCAGGTACAAGCGGTTCTTCAGGAACAAGCGGTTCATCAGGAACAAGCGGTTCTTCAGGAACAGCTGGAACTTCAGGAACTTCGGGTACTTCAGGGACTTCAGGTTCAGCCGGTACATCAGGAACTTCTGGTTCTTCAGGAACTTCTGGTTCATCAGGTACATCAGGTTCATCGGGAACATCAGGTTCTTCAGGAACTTCTGGTTCAGCTGGTACATCTGGAACTTCAGGAACGAGCGGTACATCAGGAACAAGCGGTTCATCAGGAACTTCGGGTTCATCAGGAACATCAGGTTCTTCAGGAACTTCAGGTTCATCAGGAACATCGGGTTCTTCAGGTACTTCAGGTACTAGTGGTTCTTCAGGTACTTCTGGAATAGATGGAACTTCAGGTTCATCAGGAACTTCAGGAACGGCTGGTTCATCAGGTACATCGGGTACTTCAGGTTCAAGCGGTACATCAGGTTCATCAGGTACATCAGGTTCAAGCGGTACTTCAGGTTCATCAGGAACTTCAGGTTCTTCAGGAACAGCTGGTACTAGCGGTACTTCAGGTTCATCGGGAACTTCTGGTTCATCTGGTACTTCTGGCTCATCAGGTACGAGCGGTTCATCAGGAACAGCTGGAACTTCTGGTACTTCAGGTACATCAGGAACTTCTGGTTCATCAGGTACAAGTGGATCATCAGGTACTTCTGGCTCTTCAGGTACAAGCGGTTCTTCAGGAACTGCTGGAACTTCAGGAACTTCTGGAACTTCAGGAACTTCTGGTTCATCAGGAACAAGCGGTTCAGCTGGAACTTCTGGTTCATCAGGTACATCAGGTACATCAGGTTCATCAGGAACAAGCGGTTCAGCTGGAACTTCTGGTTCATCTGGTACAAGCGGTTCATCAGGTACGTCAGGAACATCAGGTTCTTCAGGTACTTCAGGAACTTCTGGTTCATCTGGTACATCAGGAACTTCTGGTTCTTCAGGTACAAGCGGATCTTCAGGAACATCGGGTTCTTCAGGAACTTCGGGTTCATCAGGTATAGACGGTACTTCAGGTTCGTCAGGCACTTCAGGTTCATCAGGTATTGATGGTACTTCAGGTTCGTCAGGCACTTCAGGTACAAGCGGTTCATCAGGTACATCAGGAACTTCAGGTTCTTCAGGTACTAGTGGATCTTCAGGAACAGCTGGTACGTCAGGAACATCAGGTTCTTCAGGTACATCGGGTTCTTCAGGTATAGACGGAACTTCTGGTTCATCAGGAACTAGTGGTTCATCAGGAACATCAGGTTCTTCAGGTACTGCTGGAACTTCAGGAACATCAGGTTCTTCAGGTAATGACGGTACATCAGGAACTTCAGGTTCATCAGGTACAAGCGGTTCAGCTGGTACATCAGGAACAGATGGTACTTCTGGTATAGACGGTACTTCTGGTTCATCTGGTACTTCTGGTTCATCAGGTACAAGTGGCTCTTCAGGAACTTCTGGTTCTTCAGGAACTTCAGGAACATCTGGTTCATCAGGAACTTCAGGTTCATCTGGTACTTCAGGTTCATCAGGTATTGATGGTACTTCAGGTTCGTCAGGAACTTCAGGTTCATCAGGTACAAGTGGTTCAGCTGGAACTTCAGGAACTTCAGGTTCATCAGGAACTTCAGGTTCATCAGGAACTTCAGGTTCTGCTGGTACATCAGGAACTTCTGGTTCATCAGGTATTGATGGAACTTCTGGTTCATCTGGTACGAGCGGTTCATCAGGAACTTCAGGTTCTGCTGGTACATCAGGTACAAGCGGAGTTTCAGGAACTTCAGGTTCATCAGGTACATCAGGCTCAGCTGGTACTTCAGGAACTTCAGGTTCGTCAGGTACAAGTGGTTCATCAGGTAACGATGGAACTTCAGGAACATCAGGTTCAGCTGGTACATCAGGAACTTCAGGTTCATCAGGTACAAGCGGATCTTCAGGAACTTCAGGTTCATCAGGAACATCAGGTTCTTCAGGTACTGCAGGAACGTCAGGAACTTCAGGTTCATCAGGTACATCAGGATCATCTGGTGTAAGCGGAACTTCAGGTTCATCAGGTACGAGCGGTTCATCAGGAACATCAGGTTCATCAGGAACTTCAGGTTCTTCAGGTACTGCAGGAACATCAGGAACATCAGGTTCATCTGGTGTAAGTGGAACTTCAGGTTCTTCAGGAACTTCAGGTTCAGCTGGAACTTCAGGTTCTTCAGGAACTTCAGGTTCGGCTGGAACATCAGGTTCTTCAGGAACATCAGGTGTAAGTGGAACTTCAGGTTCTTCAGGAACTTCAGGTTCTTCTGGAACTTCAGGTTCATCAGGTGTAAGCGGAACTTCAGGTTCTGCTGGTACGTCAGGAACAAGCGGTTCATCTGGAACTTCAGGTTCATCAGGTTTCTCTGGTACTTCAGGTTCATCAGGTGTAAGTGGAACTTCAGGTTCAGCTGGTACATCAGGAACATCAGGTTCATCAGGTACAAGCGGATCTTCAGGTACTTCAGGTTCTTCTGGTACTTCTGGTTCATCAGGAACTTCTGGAACTTCTGGTTCTTCAGGTACTTCTGGTTCATCAGGAACTTCAGGTTCATCAGGTGTAAGTGGAACTTCAGGTTCGGCTGGTACATCAGGAACTTCAGGTTCATCGGGTACAAGCGGTTCTTCAGGTAATGATGGAACTTCAGGAACTTCTGGTTCTTCAGGAACTTCAGGTTCTGCTGGTACATCAGGTTCATCAGGTAATGATGGTACTTCAGGTGTAAGCGGTACATCAGGAACTTCTGGTTCAGCTGGTACATCAGGTTCATCAGGTAACGATGGTACATCAGGAACTTCTGGTTCAGCTGGTACATCAGGTTCATCAGGTAACGATGGTACATCAGGAACTTCTGGTTCAGCTGGTACTTCAGGTTCATCAGGAACAAGCGGATCATCTGGTACATCAGGAACATCAGGTTCATCAGGAACTTCTGGTTCTGCTGGTACTTCAGGTTCATCAGGTGTTAGTGGTTCTTCAGGAACTTCTGGTTCATCAGGAACTTCAGGTTCATCAGGTGTTGATGGCAACGGCGCTAAGTTTGGCGTAAATGTCGCAGCACTTGGATATGGTGACTTTGTTGGCCAATTAGGTTACACTGAAGATGGTCAAGTTTGGTCATGGAACGGTTCTGATTGGATTCCTGCAACTGATCTAAATGGTACATCAGGTTCATCAGGTGTTAGTGGTTCTTCAGGAACTTCTGGTTCATCAGGTGTAAGTGGAACTTCTGGTTCTTCAGGAACTTCAGGTTCATCAGGTGTATCAGGATCTTCAGGTACAAGCGGTTCAGCTGGTACATCAGGTTCTTCTGGTGTTAACGCTGGAATCACAACATACAGTAATGTTGGTAACAATAGAATTATAACTTCGGTTAGTTCTTCTGAAATCACAGGTGAGAATAACCTAACGTTTGATGGCGGTACGCTAAATTACGTGAATGGTAAAATTATGCTAGCTAACACTCTTGCAACTGGCAAACCTTACGCTGTTGATAATCACCTAAACATATCGAATTCATCGATCATTCCAGATGGTCAAATGGGAGCTCCACTTCCAATGATGTACGATATGATTGAAGGTGGTGTTGGTTACCAAGCTTCTTCTTTAAGATTTAAAGAGAACGTTCTAAATCTAGACTTTGATGCTGACGCATTCTTAGCGCTAGACGCAAGAACATTCGACTGGAAAGATTCAGGAAGAAATGATATAGGTTTCATTGCAGAAGAAGTTGCTGCGTTCGACGAGAGACTAGCAGTCTCAGACGGCCAAGGCGGTTTCATCTCTATGCACTATGACAAGATGACAGTGTACTTATTCAAAGTAGTTAAAGATCTGCATGCGAAAGTAGCAGAATTAGAAACTAAGATAAATACACTAAATAAGTAAAAAGAATGAATGAGGGGCCAGTTTCGGCTGGCCCTAAATTCTAAAAAATAAATAATTAAGAAATGGCAAATAGAATTTCGCTAAAGGATTTAGCAGCATTACAGTCTAATCTTAAACTTGTTGGAAGAGATCTATCATCTTTCAAAGCAAGGTTTAAGAATGACACTAAAGCTGCGGCAAATCCTGGAGTATATGGGGCAAACGAGTCCTATGTACAAATTAACGAACTTGGTCCAGTTGTTGATGATCTTGTCGATGGTGTTGCAGCACTAGAACAAGAGATGGAAGATCTTCACAAATTCGTTGCAGGACAATTAGGTTCTACTGCGGATGCTGCGGAATTACCACCTCTAGTATATGCATACGATACCGCTGGTAATAGAGTAGTTGTTTTTGATGCTGATGGTGCTTTACCTTCAACACTTAGAACAATTCAACCTGCTGGTGGTACATTATCGGTTTCAGGTGATTTATCATTAACTGGTACTTTAACAGGTTCAGGCGCAGATAGTTTAAATGTAGGTGATATTACACTTGGTGCTAATAACCAAATTTCATTTGGTGATGTAACTAATACATTCATCGGTGCTAATACAGATTCACCAGAAGATTTAGAAATCCACGCTGATCAAGACGTAATCTTAAGACCAGATGGTAATGTTGTTGTAGGTAATACAGCAGTAATGGACTCAACTGGTAAATGGATTGGTCCTAATTCAGGATTAGTTGGTGCTCAAGGTGCTCAAGGTGCTAGAGGCGCTACTGGTGCTCAAGGTGCACATGGTACTTCTGGAACTTCAGGTTCATCAGGTACTTCAGGTTCATCAGGTACTTCAGGTTCATCAGGTGTTAAAGGTGATAGAGGTGCTCAAGGTGATATTGGTGTTAAAGGTGCTACAGGTGCTCAAGGCGCTCAAGGAGCTCAAGGTGCTCATGGTTCATCAGGAACTTCAGGTTCATCGGGAACTTCAGGTTCATCAGGTGTAAATGGTGCTCAAGGTGCCAGAGGTGCTAAAGGTGATATTGGTGTTAAAGGTGCAATTGGTGCTCAGGGTGCTCAAGGCGCTAGAGGTAACCAAGGTGCTCAAGGTGCTCAAGGTGCACATGGCTCATCAGGAACTTCAGGTTCATCAGGTACTTCAGGTTCAGCTGGTACATCAGGAACTTCAGGTTCATCAGGTGTTAAAGGTGATAGAGGTGCTCAAGGCGCTCAAGGTGCTCAAGGTGATCAAGGTGTTAAAGGTGCTACAGGTGCTAAAGGTGATAAAGGTAATACAGGTGCTCAAGGTGCTCAAGGTGCACACGGTACTTCTGGTTCATCAGGAACTTCTGGTTCATCAGGATCTTCAGGAACTTCAGGATCTTCAGGTACTGCAGGTTCATCAGGAACTTCGGGTTCATCGGGTGTAAACGGTGCTCAAGGTGCTCAAGGTGCTAAAGGTGCTACAGGCGCTCAAGGTGCTCAAGGACATCAAGGTGTTAAAGGTGCTACAGGCGCTCAAGGTGCTCAAGGTGCACACGGTTCATCAGGTACTTCAGGTTCATCAGGTGTAAGTGGTTCATCAGGTACTTCTGGTTCATCAGGTACATCAGGTTCATCAGGAACTTCAGGTTCATCAGGTGTAAACGGTGCTCAAGGTGCTGTAGGTGCTCAAGGTGGCGGCGGTGTCAAAGGTGCTAAAGGTGATCAAGGTGTTAAAGGTGCTACGGGTGCTAAAGGTGATAGAGGTGCTCAAGGTGGCGGCGGTACATCAGGTACTTCAGGTTCATCAGGTACATCAGGTTCATCAGGTACTTCTGGTTCATCAGGTGTAAACGGTGCTCAAGGTGCTCAAGGAGCTCAAGGTGCTCAAGGTATCAAAGGTGCTACAGGTGCTAAAGGTGATCAAGGTGCTAAAGGTGCTACGGGTGCTCAAGGTGCTCAAGGTGCTAAAGGTAACATTGGTAATCAAGGTGCTCAAGGTGCTCAAGGTGCTAAAGGTGATCAAGGTTATGAAGGTGAAAGAGGTAATTCAGGTGGTCTAGCTGTAGATTACGATGGTATTACTTTCTCAGATTCAAAATATACAAATGTTAACCAACTTGCACACACAGAAGCAACTTCATTCATTTACTCAGGTACTAAAGAATGGTGGTTCTCTGATATTGCAAATGGTTTAGAAGACATCAACCACCAGAAATCGTTATTTGACGATATGATTCAGGAAGGTTACGATGTTATTTACGTAAAAATAGGTAAAGCAGGTGATTCAACTAAGTACCACTTATACAAAGGTACTGGTCAATCATTAGTTAATGGCTCAGGTGGTCGCGGAGATCTAAGATTAGATCTTCAAAGAGTTGGTGGTTCTGGTGCAACACACTTCCCAGGTGGTACTTCAACCGACGAACACATGACTACTGATAACTACGCTGCATATGTTGCTGCAGGTTCTCCGGGTAGTTCTATCCATGACAGATCTAATGCACAAGCAGTTTATTACAAATCACTAGGCGGCCAAATTGTAGTTACATTTACGCCAATGAAGATTGGTGCTGAAGGTGCTCAAGGTGCTCAAGGTGCTCAAGGTGCTCAAGGTTACCAAGGTGCTAAAGGTTCTACAGGCGCACAAGGTGCACAAGGTGCTAAAGGTAACATTGGTAACCAAGGTGCTCAAGGTGCTCATGGTACTTCAGGTTCTTCTGGAACTTCAGGTTCATCAGGTGTAAACGGAGCTCAAGGTGCTCAAGGTGCTCATGGTAATCTTGGTGCTACAGGTCCACAAGGTGCTCAAGGTGCTGCAGGTGTTGATGGTATTTCAGGTACGTCAGGTGTCGATGGTGCTACAGGTGCTCAAGGTGCTCAAGGTGCTAAAGGTAATACTGGTAATACTGGTGCTGTAGGTGCTCAAGGTGCTCAAGGTGCTCAAGGTTATCAAGGTGTTAAAGGTGCTACAGGTGCTCAAGGTGCTCAAGGTGCTGTAGGTGCTAAAGGTAATCAAGGTGATATCGGTATCAAAGGTGCTACAGGTGCTCAAGGCGCTCAAGGTGCTCAAGGTGCTCAAGGCGCTAGAGGACTTCAAGGTATCAAAGGTGCTACAGGCGCTCAAGGTGCACAAGGTGCTCACGGTTCATCAGGTACATCTGGTTCATCAGGTGTAAACGGAGCTCAAGGTGCTCAGGGTCCTCAAGGTATCAAAGGTGCTACAGGTACTAAAGGAAACACAGGTGCTCAAGGTGCACAAGGTGCTCACGGTACTTCAGGAACTTCAGGTTCATCAGGAACTTCAGGTTCATCAGGTGTAAATGGAGCTCAAGGTGCT
>Ga0209137_1001304_pt1 | contig 23906 bp, 35 predicted proteins | sample SaaInl5LU_22_DNA_FD_184642 | JGI IMG/M metagenome (GOLD analysis project Ga0209137, IMG submission 184642) | Marine microbial communities from expanding oxygen minimum zones in the Saanich Inlet - ESP_105LU_22_DNA (SPAdes) (version 2) | ecosystem: Environmental > Aquatic > Marine > Intertidal...
TACCCTCGTCAAGTAATTCTTTACAATTGGGGTAAGTGCAGTTGTTGTTTAGTCTGCAACTCTCACCTTCTCTTTTGATGTGCTTACATTTAAAATATACCATATACTTACCTTTATTCTATTACAACTTATTTCAGTTTTTACCCTTACTTTGTGACAACTTAAGGTTCATCGTTGTGAGGATTTGAGCCGTTTAGCTTACTTAATTGGCTCATAAAGGGAGGGAACGAATAACCATTCCTTTTAGTTTTAAGTTAATAAAACCCCTCCCTCTATGTTACAGACCCAAGCAGTATGTACTCAGTCAATTATTCGCTTAACTATTCTAGTTTAACAGAGCATACTGTTTCACCTTGGGTCTATGTCTTCATCTGAAATATTAATAGCTATGTCAGATTTACCTCTACGGTGAAGTATAGTACGTAATTTTCTTGCTTGCTCTATGGTATTATAAGTTCCATATACAACACCTTTAGATATAACTTTAAATAATCTTTTCATAATTAATAAATTTCTTTACCGTTTATTTTAATAAACTTTTTTGGTTCTAAATAAGGTTGCTGTTCTTTTTTCCAGTGTGAAGGTATCCAACAGTTATTATTATAACTAGGTTTCTGTTCTCCTATTCCTCTTACAGGTCCCATTCCAAAATATTCAGAAGCTGTAGGTCTTGAATTTATAGGACTTATGCCTTTTTGTTTTTGACTATCTGAAAGTCTAGTCCAAGGTGTATCAAAAAACATAATTTAAAATTTTAACCATTTACGTCTTCTTTCATACTTGCGTATAAGACTTCCGTTATTAACTAAAGAGCTTATTGTTTCTTCACCCCACTCTGATGGAGATGTACTTACAATTGTGTTAATAGTGTTCCAATGAAGTTCACTTATAAATTCAGAGATAAACCTCTTGTGCTTTAATTTTCTTAAGTAGTGTTTCATAGTAGTTTCTTTAGGTTTATATAGTACCCCCACCAGGATTCAAACCTGGGACCTACACATTAGAAGTGTGTTGCTCTATTCAGCTGAGCTATAAGGGCAAACAGTATTTACATACTGAGTAGTATACTTCTAACTTCATAGAAGTAACTCATGTTGATCTTCTGACGCTGCTCAAGATAAGTACAGATTTCATTCATAACCTTTACACTGTTATGTTTATGTTCTCTGTAAAAATCTTCAGCAAGTTCTGAAGGTGTCATGTAGTTTGCTTTATTAATTATACGATCTGTCATATCAAACGGGTTTCTCCATTAACGGCATAGTAATCATAACTGCAATCCAAACATGTGTAGCTGGTATAATTCTTCTCTCTAGAAATATTATACTGAGTGCTTAAACAATTAGGACAAGAGGTGTCAGTATCTACATACTCATGTAGACCACTGTACAGACTGTTAATCTGTTCGGAAGTTAAATCATTTTTCATAGGTAATTGGTTTTATAAAACTGTTCATAAGGTAGTTAACAAATTTGAAATCCACCAGATTCTGAGGCAAAATGTCCAAATTCTAAAATAACTTTTGTATCATAAGGATAATTAGATTCCCATGGATCACGGGTACCTTCACCTTTACATCCATTACACTTAACTCCTTCAATACCATTCTTAGTAAGAGGTTCTAAATCACCCAACAATGGACGGTCTGTTCTAACTCCTGTACCATCACAAATAGCACAGTCTTCTTTAGACATCATAACGATAGCAATCTTTTTGTTGCGTACCCATTCATCTATTTCACCTATAGCATCAAGATCTTGTATTCTTTCTGCAATTCTATGAGCTTTATCAGAGTTAACAACATGTCCACTATTACAATCCAAACCTTCATTGTCTTCTGTATCTAAGAAGTCCATATGTTCTTGTAAGAATAAAGCAATAGGTCTCCAATACCAAACGCTAGCACGAAAGTATGCACCAGGTACATTATCAAGATACTTTTCTTTTAAATCAAAGTAGGTTTGCCATTCTTTAGACTCATAGTCATAGTCTGTATCTGGCGCTTGTGGTTCTTTGTAACCATTAGTTACCGGATCCATACCGTATATATCAAATCCCATAGTAAAAATATTTTAATTAGCTCAGGTTGAAAAATGACCTGAACATCTTATTTGTATAAAAAAAAGAGAGAGGCATTACACCTCTCTCAATCCTACCAACCAAACCTACTCAGCTAAGACTGAGTTGTTATAAATACGATCAAGTAAATCTGTCCATTCTGTTCTATTTACAGGAACACTTGAAACACTGACAATGTGATCTCTAATTGATTCTATAAAAGGTTTAACATCTTTCTTAATATCATTATCCCATATGTAACTAAGAAGTGCATCTCTAAACTGTATTCTTTTAGAGATCTTACTAGCATCTTTATTTATTAAAAATAAAGTCTCAGCATAGTTTAATAGATTAAGAGCTTCTTTAGTTTTAGCTTCATGCTTAAAATTAAACTTGCCTTCTTTAATCATATCTGTTTTACGATTGCTAAGGCTTCCGTAATGAAGTAGATTACTTACTAAACTTGTAGGGAAGTTGCTGTTATCACGAGTAAAAGCCTGAAGACGACCATAGTCTGAAGCATGTGCAGGAACATGTGCAAAAGCGTTAATCCATTCATCTAACCCAAAATTAAGACTAGAGTTATTTACTTCACCCATTAAAGAAATAATTTCAGCAGGGTTTTCTTTAGGAACAACATAAAAATAAAAAGGTATGTTAGCTTCAACACAGCTAGTGACTCTATGCTGACCATCTAAAATAAAATACTTTAGTCTAGTCTCACCTTTCTTATTGTAACATGTAGTGGATACGATAACTGGTGTGCTAATCATTCCATGCTTTAAAATTAAAGCCTTTAGTTTATTGGTGTGGTGACGCTTAATTCTACGATTGGCAGGTAAAATCTCAAATTCAATTTTACAGTCAGGAGTCCAACGAGCTAAGATCTGTTGTTCTGTTTCTGCAATGATGTTCTTTTTAAGTAATCTCATAATAATAATATTTAACTTGTCTGGTTGTTTAACTTGTATAAAAATAAAAATGTAGAGATCAGGTTACCAATCTCTACTAATAGGGTGCAATCACATCACACTCACTTCTACGACATCTATAGTGGCGTAGTCAATGTTCTTTCTACTAACGAAGTCTTTAGCAAGGCTGTTAGCTAACGCTTTGGTATCAACAAAGGCGGTCTTGTATGTGTATCCATTAGCTATGTCACTAATGATTCCAATAAATTTCATAACAAAGATTTAGTTGGGTTAATAATTTGGGTTAGGAATATCAACAGTAATAGTCTCACCCTTTACATCTGTATAAGTATATACAAAGTTAGGATCAGTAGATCTATCAAGCTTCCTCCTTACTTTACGAGGCAACTCATCATAAGCAAACTCATTTGTACTTTCAATAGGTTTCTCACGTTTAATAGAAGCTGTATTAAAGTTTCTTTTTATGTGTTTAGCCATGTCAATAAATTTAGTTGGGTTTTTAAATTCCGGGTTACCTACTGCATGAAGCAATAGAATAAAACAATCTATATAATAAAGAGAGTATAAACTAAGAAGTAAGTAGACTCATACGTTTAAAACATATAAGGCTCATACTAAAAGCACCTAAATAGAAACCAAACCAATTAACTATTAGCATATCTCCTTATATACCTACTACTTAGCTATACTCATCATACATATATACACACTATTATACATTCTGCAAATACAATATATATAGGGTGTGTTTACTCTCTATGTGTGCGTACACTACATAAAAAATTAATTTTATAATGTTAATATATGGTCAATACGTTGTTATTAGTATTGATTTACTACAGGGTGGTAACTTAAATACTTAAGATACTGCCCATATATTATCATTTAGCTACACTATAGGTGTGATCCCATGGTAAGTCCCCAGAAAAAAGAGTAGCCCAAGGTGTTAACCCTGGGCATACTACTATTACAGCTCTTGCAAATTAGAGAAGGCTTTGTTGAGGTTATATTCCTCACGTTGTTCAGTAAGCTCTGGGCTTACGTAACGACCTTCTTCATCAAGAATGAGATGTACCTCACGTACTATTTCTTTAGCACTATCTGCATACAAGCGTGAGAAGAATAGTGGACGTGTCTTCTCTTCATCAGCAAAACGCTGATATTGTAGAGGTGTGTTGTCTACGTACTCTTGAATGTTGTCTTCCCCTGTGATTTCATAAATGACATGTGGAAGTTTCTTGCCAACTGTTTCATCCAGTTTGACATACGCTTTAAAGAATTTAGCTTTCATAATAAATAAGTTTAAAATTAATATTGGCTTGCTAAAGGATCAATTGTTTCATGCGTAGCATGATCATAAAGCTTTAAAAAAGCTAAGGTTAATCCTCAGCTATTATTGTTTCCCAACGTTCATGTAGGCTTACTTCTACACGTTCGTCACTTAATAGGTCATAATACATAGTTAGATTTTCCATAATACATTTGTTTTGGTTACACACTTTATTAGCAAAAGGATCAATTCATAAACAAGATTAGTATAAAGGACCTGCAGATCCCTTATACCACTTGAAGCTCTTGTATCCAGAGTAGTTGCTTAAGCTACCCTTTCTCTAATTAAAATGCTTTACGTAGTATACCGGATACTTACGTCTTGGGTTAAAGCTCATCATACATAGTAACTGTGTTACGACCCCAAGAAACAGAGTTAAAAAATATATAGTCATCTAAAGGATCAATTTTTTATCCGGAGGATATCATAAATAAAACCCCCTTATATAAAAAAGAAAGAGCCCCATAAGAGGCTCAATCTTTCTAGAATGGTAAGTCATCCCAATCAGTTGAATCACAAGACTGGTAGTTAGCTTTAACCCACCAAGCCTTAAAGTCATGCAACCAAGGATAAGCAAGAGATTGAGTTTCTTCAAAGTCAATGCATTCTATACTGCCACCAGGACTATCATAAACTGCAACTTCATCTATCATCTTTGGTAAGCCATCAACATCTACGTAAGTGTAGTGATCTAATCCGTTCATTTCAATAAGTGTCATAATAAAGTATTTTAATTAGTAGTGGGCAAAAGGATCAATTCCATACACAGTACACGCCTCTAGGTATTCCAAGGCTGGTCAGGTTGAAAAAAGAAAGAGCCCATAAAGGGCCCAATCTTATCTATTCTCATACCAGTAACCATGAATTACAGCAGCAGTAACATGAGCAAACGTAGCAAACACAACCTTCATCTGTATAGCCCAACCAAAGTAGTTAGGCATTGCACCAAAGGTTAATACCAATAGGTACAATGAGATGAATGAGATGAGCACAAACACAAAGTGTCTAGCAATAGCTCTAACAATATTTTCCATAACGTTATATGTATTAATTAATATAGTATTCAAGAGGATCAATTCCAGTAACTAGAAAAAGTAAGGGAGAGCCTAAGCCCTCCCCTTCTAATCCTATAGCTGACTAAGCATAGTCATTAGATCATCCTTTCTCTTCACTAGATCAAAGACCTTACGTTCAGTGAAGTCTGACCAAACATCATCTTTGTTCTCTCCTTCCAGCTTGCGTAGTTCCATCTCTGTCTTTGCAACTCTAGCTTGGATTGCTTGTTTCACTTCCCACATCTGGTCATGGCTGGTGTACTCTAACTCTTTTGTCATGATAAATTGTTTTTAATTAGTAATAATCTAAAGGATCAATTCTTTATGGGGGGTACCCCTACCAAATTTTTTTTACCGGGCTTTGTTTCTAGAGACACCTAGCATACGTGAAACACAAAAAATTTCTGTATGAGGGGTGGGGGTATGATATATTTTCTGTGTCCCCTGGGGTATAAAAAACCCCCCAGTACAATTAAGTAGAGGGGGGTTAGTTGACAGGGCAGAGGTTATGGGGGTATTACCACATAATTTTAAGTCCTTCTTCTTCAAAGGAGATCATTATGTTTTCTCTTTCTTTTGCTTCTAGTGGTATGAATACTGAAGATGCGGTTTCTTCTATCGGGATATGAGTCTCACCGTTTGATTCTTCTTGTGTTTCTAGTTGGTTATAGAATTTGATCATTTTTGATTTAACTATTCTATCACCTCTGGTCATGTCTTCAGGTTTCTTAGGTCCTGTGTCAATTCCTTTTCTTTCCATCAGCATTTTGTAGTTGTATACTGAGTATGTAGGGATTTCTAGTTTAGCAGCAATGTGTCTAGGTTGCAGTCCCATTCTTGAGTATCTTAATACTTCTTGCTTTAGGAGTGCTACTTTTTCACTGTGTGGGATCGTCTTTGGTATGTAAGCCATTTTGATATTATTTAAAGTTAGGGTATTCTTCGCTAATTTGCTTTTTCATGAATGGTAGAGATGTGTCTCCTTCCCAGTTGCCTTCCAGATAGATTTCTGTATCACCATTTTGGTAGATGAACGAGTTTAGTGTAGGCGTTGTGTCTGAGTTTTCTATTCTGCCATAGAACTCTTCATACTCTGGGCTGTATTCATCTTCTAGTAGTGATCCTTCTTCATCAGCGTTATCATGTGGGATTAGTGTGTTCCACCATACCATTGCTGCAAAGAATCCGTATCCATGATTATGCTTTACGGTGCTTAGCTGAGCAATGCTGTCTGCTGTAAGTTTTGAGAATGAAGGATACTCATCACCTGTAGATTGTGAAATATCGTCTAGTACTATGTTTTGAAAGTCTAGATCTCCTCCTTCTGTGCTTATAGTGATCTCTACGTCTAGTAGTCCTTGATCAGTTTCGTCATCCCACCAATATTCATCAGCGTATGTAGCTACACATTTCTTGGACCAGTTCTCAGAGTACCTTACTGAATCTAGTATGGCAGTAAGAAATCGTGTTAAGGTTCCATCATTAGCTTCAAAGTCATCATAGAGCTCTCTATCTGTAATGTTGAACCTTACAGTGTGAATTGTTTCTAGTTTCATAGTTCAATGATTTATTAATTATGGTACAATAGTACAATAAAAATATTAATTCACCAAACGTTTTCAATAGAAATTACTTTTTGATTTGCTCTATTATCTTATCCATGATGTATGGTATAAGCTTGAAAGCCACTATTCCCATGATTAAAGTGAGAAGGATTTTCATTTTGAGTATCTATCAAGTTGATTTGATATTTTGATTCTGACCACATCATTATCTGTATGGTCATAGGCTTCTTGAAGGAGTTCTCTAATTTCCTCTATACCTCTTTTCTTAGAATGGTATCTATTAGAGTTTTCTACTTGATAGAGATGATAAGATACTTCATCTGTGTTTTTAAGCTTCTTATAGTATTTATCTAGGCGTACATCTAGCTTACGCTGTCTACTAAGATCTGTAACTGTAGGGATTGCTTTGTGTAATTCGTCAATACGTCCTTTGAGGTATTGAATTTCTAAAAGCTTTTGTATTTCTTTTTCAGTCATATTACTAGTTTTAATCCTACGTGTAAATAGTTAAGTCCTTTTCTTATTTGCAATATACTAGCTGTAAGGTTGAGGTTGCCGTATATTGGTACATCTGCACCCACCCTTCCTATGATTACGGTAGGATCTAGGTTAAGTCTGTATGCTGGACCTATGTAAACTCTTGATTTGCGAATTGGGAATTCATATTGTAAGTATGAGTATGTGGCTCCATGATGCCCTTTACCCATTGCAAGAACTCCTATAAATACTTTATCATATCCTACTTCTGCTACTACACCCCTTGCATGAAGACAAGCTACGTAGCCTATCCCTCCAGATTTATTTTTAGATAATTCGTATTTAGGTATACCACGATATGGAGAACACTCTTGTGACCAAAGTAAAGTAGGTAGTAATATTAGTAAGTATACAAGTCTCATTTTTTAAAGTCTCCATGCAATTATTACTGTATTTCTTGAAGCCTTAGAATCTTGATTAAATCCAGGTAAAGCTTCAACAGTAATGTATGCTTTGTTATTAATACGGTATTGTAGAAGAGGTCCTGCGTAATACTCTACGCTATTAAAATCATTATTACGATACATTCCACTAAATCCAATAGTAAAGTCATTATTAATAATCCATGCATATGATCCTGTAGCTGCGTACTCTCTATGCTGAGCTTCTCTAGTTGGTTTTACGTTTCCTTCATAAATAATGTTTAACCCCCAGATACTACTTTCTGTTGCCAAGCCTCCTAATAATAACTTGGGCTCTATGCCCCAGCCACCATCTAGCATTTTTGTTTCCCAGTATAATGTTGGATTACCTGGAAGTTTTCCCCAATCTGCTAAAGCATAACGAAATTCAAAAGAAAAACCTCTCCAATCAAAGTCTTTCATATCCCCTTCCCCATCATATACAGTATGACTGTAAAGATCTAATTGTAAACGATTACCTAATCCAACAGTAAACTCGTCTCTCATTCTTATTTGTGCAGGACCATCTCTTCTATCACGTATGTCAAACCATTTTTCATACATTGCTGTTCCTGGAGGATTCATTACGTAAACTCTTGTTGCAGGAAACATTCTCATTGTAGACCATAAAGGTTGGTCGTACTCTCCTACTTTAGTTTGTAATGGTAATTTTGTGGCTTCTACCAGAACTTCATCAAAAGTGATTGTAGAATCTGCATTAAGTTGTTCTGCAGCTTTTTTAATAGCACTATTACTATATTGACCAAAGCTTAGCTGTGATACTAGCAGACCTAATAATAATGTAAACTTATTCATTGAATATATTTTTTTGAATTTTTATTGAATGTTCAAATATAATTAAATAAATAGATGAGATTAATTCTTTAGAATCTTGTAAATGAACGCTTAACTCATTAATTATTTCACTCTGCCTTGATAATGACATTTGAGTAATGTTTTCTTTTTTCTTAAGCTTTCCTATTTCTTCAGATACACTTATTCTTTCTACTAAGCTTTCTATGATCTGCTTGTCTATTAGATCAATTTTACTTCTTAAGATGTCTAAGCTATGTTGAAAGTCGTGACTCATTTATACTTATTTTTGACTTTATCACTAATAGGTATAGCATCTCCATTCTCATCTATCCTGACGAATCTAATATTTGTAGAAAGAATTACTGTTTGAGATCCTGAATAAACGTTGTGGGCTCTAGCTTCTAAGTACATTGTTAAAGAAGTATTTCCAATATGCACTACTTTACCGTAGATCTTTATTAGCTGTCCTTCTTTAGCAGGTTTTTTAAATATGCACTTATCTATCATTACGGTAACCATCCGTGGAGTGTCTGCTGCTTCCATAGCATACGAAGCAGCTGCAGCATCTAACCAAGCCAATAGCTTACCTCCAAATAAATTAGCATGAAATCCTAAATCAGATTTCTTAATTGGGTGGGTTGTTATTAATTGCATTTTTAAATTCAGCGTTTACTTTATCCCAGTATTTTATAACGTCTAAAGAATTTATTCCCCTAGCTAGATATAGGATCTGAAGAATGTGCTTCTCTCCATCTATTTTACCCAGTCTAGATAAAATGCTATTAGCATTTCTTCTATGTTCGTTATACTCACTCATTGTCAAAGTATATAGACTTTCTGGTATAGTAGTAAAAAATCTCTAGATTGATGGGAGCAGAAGTTGTCATAGTCCAAGATGGAAATTCCATTGTCTCATCAGTTACGTAAATGGTTGTCTTCATTTGACTAAGGTAATAATAAATTTTAAATATTTAAACTTATTTTGTATATTAGTAGTGTAAACTTAAAACCAACAGTTATGGCAAATAAAGAATTGTCAGAAAAAGAATATGCAGATCGTAAAGAAAAACTGCACACTTTTTATACTAATGAGATAAAGTATTTATCCAATCAATTAAAGTATGAAGAGTTATTGCGTGACGTTTCTAAAGCTCGTGCAGAAAGGCTGCAAGCTGACGCATACGTTGTTCAAATGACTAAATCAGATGAAGAAGGTAATGATGCTAGTAAATAAAGTAGATAAGAGAGTTAAGCTTGATAAAAGAGATGTGGTTAGGTACCAGATTTTGACTCACTGTTTTTTGAATGGTATTCAGATAAGTGATTCAGATCTAAACTGTCTAACTGAATTAGGTCTCTTAGAACAAGATGAGCTTACTTCTTTCTGTAACAAGGTTGCGGAAATGAAGATATTTAAAACCCCTCAGTCAGCACGTAATGCTATTAACAAAGCAGAAAAGAAAAGTCTGCTTACTAAGAAGGGTAAGAGTCGTAAGACTATTTCTTTAAACCAAAACTTGAATGTTCAAGTAAATGGTACAGTATTACTTGATTTTAAATTTGTAGCAGTTGAGGCCGAAGAAGTACAAGGAAGTAGCAAAGAAGCTCAGTAAAGAAAAAGATTGGGATGAAGAGCTTGTAACCGATGCTGTATACTTTTTTTACAGTAAGGTTAGAAAGACATTATCCTCTTTAGAAGCTCCAAGCGTTTTAATTCCTAAACTAGGAACGTTTAAGATTAGAAAGCAAAAGTTTTCTAAAATGATAGAAGAGAAAGAAAGGTTAGTTAGTAAGCTAAATCCTCATGAGTTTTCAAAGTATGATTCATACAGGACTAATAAAGAAGCTTTAGAAAAACTGACAAACCTTAAAGGTAAATTTGAAATACTTAAACAAGAAAAAGATGACTTCATTAAAAACAAGGATTCAGAAGCTTAGAGAAGTTTGGTCAAAGCGTCACAGAATATTAGAAGGTTTAAAAAACTATATTCTAAAAACAGAGCATGCTGAAACTATATCTAGAACAAGAATGGATATATGTAGAGAATGCCCTTTGATAGATTTAAAAGGAGCTTCGTGCTTTGCCCCAGGTACTCAACCCTGTTGTAGTAGTTGTGGTTGTTCATTAGAGTTTAAAACAAGAAGTCTAGAAGACTCTTGTCCAGAAGGAAAATGGTGATATGTCTGTAGTATTTACTGAAGAAAATCATAAGTATGAAAGTAATGATGGTGACAACATTGTTTGGACCAGCACTACTTCTGTGATTTCTAAATTTAAAAAACCATTTGATAAAGATTTAGTTGCTGAAAAAGTTTCTAAAAACAAGAAGTCTAAGTGGTACGGAAAAACTCCTGATCAGATAAAAGATATCTGGAGCAAAGAGGGAGAAAGAGCTATGGAGCTGGGTAACTGGTATCATAACCAAAGAGAAAGTGATCTTCTAGAGTTTACTACTATAGAGCGTTATGGTAAAGAGGTTGATATAATAAGACCTCTTACAGAAGGTGATAAGAAGCTAGCACCTAGTCAAAAGCTTTCTGATGGTGTCTATCCTGAATTGTTAGTTTACTTAAAATCTGCAGGTATATCTGGTCAATCAGATCTTGTAGAAGTTGTAGATGGTTATGTACATATTACAGACTATAAGACTAACAAAGAGATTAAAGAAAAGTCTTACGTTAACTGGGAAGGTAGTTCACAAAAGATGTTAGAGCCTGTAAAGCATTTAGATGATTGCAACTTAAATCACTATAACCTGCAGCTGTCTTTATACATGTACATCATTTTAAAGCACAATAGAAGGCTTAAAGCAGGTAACCTGGTTATACAGCATGTAAAGTTCAAGAAAGAGCAGGAGGACTCAAATGGTTACCCTATTTATGCACGTACTCCTCAAGGGGATCCTGTAATACAAGACATCATCTATTATGAGATGCCTTATCTAAAGGAGGAAGTTGCAAATATTATAAAGCACCTAAAAGAAAATAATAATGCACGTTAGATTATTTGACATTCAGAATGGAAAAGTAATTCCATCAGAGCATTCTTACACTTTAAACTTTCTTAAAGAGTTTAGAGAAAAGTATCCTGAAGAATATCTAGACATATATGCTTACTTGTTTTATATGACGTGTCCTAATCCAGATATGAATCCTTTCTTTAATATTCCTCAAAAGGATAAGGAAGATTTAATTATGAGGGAGTTGCGTACTGGAGAAGAGTTTCCTGAGTTTGATCCTAACTATGAGGATATACAAGAAGCTTTAAAATTCTGTAAAGAGTTATATGAAACTCCTACTTATAGAGCTTATAAGGGTATTGGTTCAATGCTTGATAGATTAGCTGACTATATGGAGAAGACTCCTATTGAACATGGTAGAGATGGTAACATCAATCAGATAGTAAATGCTGCTGCTAAGTTTGAACAGATAAGAAGCTCTTTTAAAGGTGCCTATTCTGATTTGCAGGAAGAGCAGAAGTCTTCAGTAAGAGGGGGACAAAATCTATCATATGATCAATTATAATGTCTGATATCAGTATCCCATGTTATAACAGTAAGGAAGCCTCCTGGTCAAGGGTAAAGTTCGGTGATAAAAGTGAACTTGTCAAGTTTATGGAAGAACTTTTTTTTGAACCAGGTAAATATAACTTTACTGAAGAGGCTTTAGTATTCAATTCAGAAGCTGTTAAGTTTAATAGAGACGGGGTTTACTGCACTGCTCCATTTATGTCTAAGGAGTTTATTGATTACTGGGATGATCAAAAGGATAAATGTAGATCTGGTGTGATAGTTAAAGGTGAAAAGTATACTTGGTACTTGACCAGAGATTACTACATGTGGTTAAACTTCTTACCAATCTACGATAAAGAAGAAAAGAAATATGGCTTTGCTAAAGTTAGAGATGCTCAATATCACATGGCTCTTTATGAATATTTGGCAGAGTTAAAGTTTAAACACGCTGCTATTCTGAAAAAACGTCAGATAGCTTCTTCATACTTCCATGCTGGAAAACTTCTTAATACTTATTGGTTTGAAGAGGGTGCTGTATTAAAGATGGGAGCCTCTCTTAAGAGTTACATTAATGATGAAGGAACTTGGAAATTCTTAGATGAGTACAAGAACTTTTTGAATGAGCACACTGCGTGGTATAGACCTGCTAACCCAGATAAGACTTTACTTTGGGAACAGAAGATTGAGGTATCTATAAATGGTAGAAAGACTAATAAAGGTCTTATGTCTAAGATACAAGGCATGTCTTTTGAGAAGAATGCTACTAAAGGTGTAGGGGGTCCTGTTACTTACTTCTTCCATGAGGAAGCTGGTATTGCTCCTAAGATGAATACTACTTATGAATACATAAGACCTGCAATGTCGTCAGGTCAAATAACTACTGGTATGTTCATTGCAGCAGGATCAGTAGGGGATCTTGATCAATGTGAGCCATTGAAAGAGATGGTATTAAACCCAAAATCCAACGACATCTATGCAGTAGAAACCAACCTGCTAGATGATAAGGGGAGTAGAGGAGAAGTGGGACTTTTTATTCCTGAGCAGTGGTCTATGCCACCTTTTATTGATGATTGGGGTAATTCATTAGTAGAAGAGTCATTAACTGCTATTCAAGAAGAGAGAGCAAATTGGAAAAGAGATTTAAGTCCTGAGCAATATCAGCTAAGAATCTCACAAAAACCAACCAATATTGCTGAGGCATTTGCTTATCGTAAAGAGTCACTCTTCCCTCAAAACCTTATATCCTCTCAAAGTCAACGTATTGAGGATAAAGATTATTCTGTAGAATATTTAGAACTAGACTGGATTGAAAATGGTGTAGGTGTTGAAGCTAAAAAAAGTAGAAAGCAGCCTATCAATAGTTTTCCAGTAGACAAGCGTCAAGAAGATAAGACTGGAGTTCTTTGTGTATATGAGAGACCTGCAGATAAAATTGAATTTGGTCAGTACTATGCAAGTGTGGATCCTGTAGGAGAAGGTAAGACAACCACTTCTGAGTCACTTTGTAGCATCTATGTATACAAGAACCCCACTGAAGTAACAAAACTTACTGATGAGGGTCCTAAGAGCTATGTAGAGGGGGATATGATTGTAGCTGCTTGGTGTGGTAGGTATGATGATATTAATAAAACTCATGAGCAGTTAGAAAAGATAATAGAATACTACAGAGCTTGGACTCTTGTAGAGAATAACGTTTCGTTGTTTATTCAATACATGATAGCTAAGCGTAAGCAAAAGTGGTTAGTGCCTAAAGATCAAGTACTATTCTTAAAAGAACTAGGTAGTAACCGTAGTGTGTACTCTGAGTATGGTTGGAAAAATACTGGTACATTATTTAAAAACCACTTAATAAATTACGCTATTGAGTTCTTAAAAGAAGAAATAGATATAGAAACAGATGCTGATGGTACTGTATTAAAAAGAACCTTTGGTGTTGAACGTATACCTGATATCATGCTTATGAAAGAGATGCAGGCATATCAACCAGGTGTCAACGTGGATAGACTTGTTTCATTCGCAGCTCTTATTGGGTTTGCAAAAGTACAGCAAGCTAACAGGGGGTACGCTAAAAGAGTTGATAATGAGTCATCTGTAAAATTGGATAATACACAGAAAATGACTAAATTAAATATGAGTCCCTTTAGACATATTGGAGGGAAGCGTAATGGTAGTATGGGAGGTAAAGGAAAGCGTTCAGCTTTTAAAAATATAAGATAGCATGCCTAAAGTTATAAATGCAATGCAAGCCAAGGCGGGTGCCAAAGTTGAGAAAAACAAAATGGGTACCCTTGAACAGCCTACTCAGTTTCTTCCTGAAAAGAAGAAAACTGGAGAATGGGCTGCCTGGAATATAGATTGGATTGAAGTACAAGGTCAGAAGCAACTTAAAAGAAATGCTAGACGCTTGCTTAAAAACTATAAACTTGCTAAAGGTATTATAGATAAAACTGACTACATTGTAGAAGAGGATAACCTCTATGCTGATTTAGTAGATCAGTTGACACAAGAAGATGTATCTGCACTAGAGCTTAAGTTTTACCCAATTATACCTAATGTTATTAATGTACTTATGGGTGAGTTTGCCACTAAGTATTCAAGAGTAACATTCCGTGCTGTAGATGATACTTCTTATAATGAGTTATTAGAGCAGAAGAGAGCAATGATAGAAGAGACTTTGTTAGCTGATGCAGCAAGTAATCTTTTAGCTAAACTTGTTTCACAAGGTGCTCAGATGGATAACCCAGAAGTACAGCAAATGCTGTCTCAAGATAATCTTAAAACACTTCCTGAGATAGAAGACTTCTTCCGTAAAGATTATAGATCTATGGTTGAAGAATGGGCTATGCACCAAACTAAGGTTGATGAGGAACGTTTCAAAATGTATGAGCTAGAGGAAAGAGCTTTCCGTGATATGCTTATTACAGATAGAGAGTTCTGGCATTTTAGAATGGGAGAAGATGATTATGATATTGAACTGTGGAACCCTGTTCTAACTTTCTATCATAAGTCACCAGATGTAAGATATATTTCACAAGCTAACTGGGTTGGTAAATCAGACATGATGAGTGTTGCTGATGTTATTGACAAGTATGGTTATCTGATGAATGAAGATCAGATTAAAGAGCTTGAAGAAGTTTACCCTTCTAGAGCAGCTGGTTATGCTATTCCAGGTACACCTAATGATGGTTCTTTCTATGATGGTACTAAATCACATGAGTGGAATAGTATTGAAAATGGATCACTAGGTTACCGTCAGTTTATGGCAACACATGACCTGGGTATGAATAACGGTGGTGACATTGTAGATTTTATCTTAGGTGAATCTGAAGACTTGTTTGACTTTGGTACTACCTTCATGTTAAGAGTAAGTACAGTTTACTGGAAAACTCAAAGACGTGTTGGACACCTTACAAAGGTTTTAGAAGATGGTCAAGTTATTCAAGACATAGTTACAGATGACTATGTGGTAATTGATAAGCCACTTTATAACACTGCTTCAAGTAAGCAAAAAACTAAAGAAAATGTAATCTTTGGTGATCATATAGATTGGATTTGGATTAATGAAGTTTGGGGTGGGGTTAAGATTGGGCCTAATCATCCTACTTACTGGGGTATGACTAGTCCAGAAGGAGTTTCTCCAATGTACTTAGGTATTGATAAAGTTGAACCAGGAAGACTTAAGTTCCAATTTAAAGGTGATTCAACTCTATATGGTTGTAAGTTACCTGTTGAAGGTTCTGTATTCTCTGATAGAAATACTAAATCAGTATCTCTTGTAGATTTAATGAAGCCTTATCAAATAGGTTATAACATCGTAAACAATCAGATTGCAGATATTCTAGTGGATGAACTAGGTACTGTAATTATGTTAGATCAAAATGCTATACCACGTCACTCACTAGGAGAAGATTGGGGTAAAAACAATTTGGCTAAAGCATATGTAGCAATGAAGGATTTCCAAATGCTTCCTCTTGATACATCTATTACTAATACAGAAAATGCTCTTAACTTCCAGCACTATCAAGTGCTTAACTTAGAGCAAACAAATAGATTACTGTCTAGAACTCAGCTTGCAAACTATTTTAAGAATCAGGCATTTGAATCTATTGGGGTTAATAATCAACGTTTAGGTGGTGCTGTAGAGCAGCAAACTGCTACAGGTGTTCAAGCATCTTTAGAAAGTTCTTATGCTCAAACAGAATCTTACTTTGTACAGCATTCAGATCACCTGATGCCTAGAGTACACCAGATGCGTACAGACTTAGCTCAGTACTATAACAGTAGTAACCCATCTTTAAGACTTCAATACATTACGTCTACTGATGAAAAAGTAAACTTTAGTATCAATGGTACAGAGTTGCTTTTAAGAGACTTCAACGTCTTCTGTACAACTAAAGCAAATCATAGAAGAATTCTTGAGCAGCTTAAGCAAATGGCTCTTACTAATAATACTACTGGAGCAAGTATTTACGACTTGGGTAATATTGTTAAGTCTGATAGCATTGCTGAAGTTACAGACATCATGAAAGATGCTGAAGAAAAACAAGTACAGCAGCGTCAACAACAACAGCAACAAGCTATGCAAATGGAGCAGCAGAAACTACAAGCTGAAGCTCAAGAAAAAGAAATGGCTAGAAGGTTTGAAGCTGAGCAAAATGATAAAACCCGTCAATCAAGACTTCTAGAAGCTGAAATAAAATCTGCAGGTTATGGAGCTATGCAGGATATTAATAAAAATCAGCAATCTGATTTCCAAGATGTTTTAAAAGATGTTAAGGATAGTGAAAGATATCAAGCTCAAATGCAAGTTAAGAGAGAGTCTGAAACTAATAAGCGTCTTATGAATCAGCAAAACATGAATCTTAAACAAGATGAGTTAAGATCTAAAGAACGCATAGCAAATACACAATTACAAATAGCTAGAGAAAACAAAAACAAGTATGATGTTCCTCAAAAGAAAGATTCTAAAAAGAAATAGAATACTGTCTTAGCTATATGCTGTTTAAAATCCATTTATTCATTTAACGTTTTATCAAATCTTCAAGGTTTATTCCTTGAAGATTTGTATATTAATAGTGAGAGAAAACCAACAAAATTATGAGTGAAGAAAAAACCACACAAGTAGAAGAGTCTACTAACGTTACTCAGGTAAACGTAGACTTGGATGAACTCTTTGGTATGCCGGGTGCTGATTCAGTAACCTTACCAGCAGAGGAAGCAGTTAAATCTGCAAACGTTCTTTCAAATAAAGAGACAGATATGTCTTTTCTTGATGCTGATGCTCCTGCAGAAGCAGCTGTAGAAACTCCTGTTGAAGAAGTATCTGCAGAGACTAAGGTTGAAGCTGAAACAGAATCATTTGATGATCTTGTAAATGAAGTAGAATCAGCTGAGGAAACTGAAGAGGATGGTCCAAAGAAAAGAGGACGTAAAAAAATTGAAGGTGTAGCTGATGTATTTAGCAAGCTTATTGAAGATGAAAAGATTATTCCTTTTGATGACGATAAGCCACTAGATGAATATTCTGCTAAAGATTTTCAAGAGTTAATTGAAGCTAACTTTAGTGAAAGAGAGCGTAAGATTAAAGAGCAAACGCCTCAAGAGTTTTTTGAGTCTTTGCCAGAAGAACTTCAATATGCTGCAAAGTATGTTGCTGATGGAGGAACAGATCTTAAAGGTTTGTTTAGCAGTTTAGCACAAGTTGAGCAGTCAAGAGAATTAGATCCTTCTTTAGAAATGGATCAAGAAACTATTGTTAAGGAATATCTTTCTGCAACAGGGTTTGGAGATTTAGAAGAAATTCAAGAAGAGATTGATTCTTATAAAGACATAGGGAGGTTAGAGCAACTAGCTAACAAGTTTAAACCCAAGTTAGATAAGATGCAAGAAAAGATTGTTCAAAAACGTATTGCTGAACAAGAGCAACGTAAAGAGCAACAAGCTGCAGCTGCGGGACAATACATGGAAAATGTATATGAAACTTTAAAAGCTGGTGAGTTAGGTGGTCTTAAATTAGACAAGAAAACTCAAGCCTCTTTATACCAGGGATTAGTTGAGCCTAATTACTCATCTGTTTCTGGTAGACAAACAAACATGTTAGGTCACCTATTGGAAAAATACCAATACGTAGAGCCTAATCATGAATTAATTGCTGAAGCACTTTGGCTACTCTCTGATAGAGAGGCTTACCATGGTAAGATTAAAGAAGGAGCCAAAGCAGAAGCTGTAGAAAAAACAGTAAGACAATTGAAGACTGAACAAAGTAAACGTCAATCTTCAACTGTAATGGAAGAGAAAGTTACTAGAAAGTCTAAGGGTATTCCTAGACCAACTAATATTTTTAAAAGATTTTAACAACAACTATTAATTAATCTAAATTTAGAGAAACATGGCAACTCCTGTTTTAAACAATGGTATCTTCTTAAGAGATACTACTTACAAGGCCTCTTCTCATGTAGATTCTTACCACTTGGCTAACATGCTAGGTAGTTCAGAACCTACTGACATGGGACCTGTAGACCTTTGGGCACAAGCTCAGAAGGTTGAAATGCCACTTTATCAAATGGCATCATTTGGTGGTAAAAACACTATTACTGTAGACAATGCTCGTGGAGAGTACAAATGGCAAGTACCTGTTGCACAGGATCTTCCTTATGTAGTTGAAGACATTGAAGTACTTAATGAAAGAAAAGGTGTTGATGGTCAGACCTTCAAGATCAAAATGAACAAGCGTGCATTTGGTCATGGTGATATCATCACTTATGATAAGTACAACGGTGCTGAATTGTATGTTACTGCAGAAGATATTCTTCCTGCTGGTGACGGATTCATCTACACTGTACAGTTGGTAAACAACGATAGCTTGAAGTTCTTGGCTAATGCTTACTTGGCATCAGGTACTAAGTTCTTCCGTAAAGGTTCTGCTAGAGGTGAGTACGGTGAGAGATTCTCTGATATGGGAGATGTTTCAACTGGATTCCGTGAATTCTATAACTACGTAGGTGGTGCAGAAGCTCACGTACACTACAGTGTATCTTCACGTGCAGACATGATGATGAAAGGTGGTATGCGTGCAGACGGTACAGTTCCAGTAACTGAGATCTGGCGTAACATGGATAACAGCATGGATCCTTCTATTTCTTCTTTGGAAGATATGGTATCTAAAATGGGTAAAGATGCAGTTAAGCGTAGCATGGAGAATGGTTCTTTGAGCCGTACTTTCGTTACTAACATGGAAGCAGCTCACTTGAGCAAAATTGCTAAGGATATTGAAACTTACCTAATGTGGGGTCACGGTGGACGTGTACGTCAGGACGGACCAGATGATGTACGTCTTTCTGTAGGTTTGTGGAAGCAGCTTGATAACTCTTTCAAAAGAGTATATAACAAGTCTGGTTTCTCACTAGATATGTTCAAAGCAGAATTGATGAACTTCTACCAAGGCCGTGTAGAATTGTCAGGACCTGACCCACAACGTCAGATCATTGTACAAACTGGTCTAGGTGGTATGAAGTTAGTTAATGAAGCAATCAAAGCTGAAGCTAACTCTTCTGGTCTTTTGGTACGTGCTACAGACATAGGTGCTGTATCTGGAACTAGCATGGACCTTAACTTTGGTTTTGCATACACTTCTTACGTTATTCCTTTCTTGGCTAACGTTAAGTTTGTATTGAACTCTGCGTTTGATAACTTGCATACTAATGATATTGAGAACCCTCTAGTAGATGGTCACCCATTAAGCTCTTACAGCTTCGTAGTATTTGATGTTACTGAGAACGGTAATGACAACATCTACTTGTTGAAATTGAACTGGGATAACCAACTCAAGTGGTTCTACCAAAATGGTACTATGGATTACATGGGACGTACACAAGGATTCCAGTCTTCTGGAAACTTTAACGGATACCGTGTATTCATGACGCAAACTATGCCTGCTATTTGGGTTAAGGATGCAACTAAAGTTCTTAAAATTGTAATGAGAAACCCTGTAACAGGTGGATCATTCTAAGCTATAGAATAAAGCAAAGATGGGGGAGGTTAATTCCTCCCCTAATCTTTTTTTGTTTGCTGTACACCTTACTTTATCAGGACTGGTAGCCCTGGCAAACACCAAGATTACACTAACTTAAAACCAAAAAAAAATGAGTGTGACTATTATAGACAAATACCAAATTGGTAAATCAGGTAAGATTAGCATTAAGCCTTACTTTGATTCAAGTATTAGTAACATGGGTCTTGAAAATTATCAAATGTCCCTTATGGATGGAGTATACCATGAGGAGCAGTTAGCTTGTTTAGAGCTGAATGGTATCAAGAGATATGTTACAGGTTTAAATGAATTTGCACCAGAAGTTAAAATGCTTCCTGCAGATGAGAGAGCTGCTAAGATACGTGAGATACGTGAGGTAGTAGCTTCACTAGAACAGGATTTAGCAGCTAATGTTGTTGACCCTGAGAGCAAAACGTTCTGGAAAGAAATTACTCTTCTTAAACCAGACAATGATGAGTTCTGGAGCAGAATTTCACTTAGATGTGGTAATGATCCAGTATTCCTTGATCCTATTAAGGATCCTTATGATTTGATTAAGTTGTATGCAATTGAAGCTGGTGGGTTTTCAATTGTATCTAAAAGCTTGGAAGCAGCGGGGAGTAGAGCAACTCCTCCTAAATTCTTCCTTGATAAATTAGAAACAACTGCTGCAAACCGTACAAGTATTTCTAAGCTACGTAACCAAGCGTTATCTCAGCTTCAGAAATTGTTTGACAAGCAGCCAAATAAGTTATTCTTGGTTTCCAAGGTTGTAGATGCTAATAGCACTCAATACACTAAGAATACACCAAATGATATTCTATACGAAAACATGGATAATTATATCAATGGTTTCGGTGTAGATAAAGATAAGAAGAAGACTGCTCAAATCTTTTTAGATGCTAGTAGGTTAGATATGGAAACATTGAAACTAAAAGCAATTGTTAAAGATGCTACCCAGTATAGAATGATTACTACAAAGTCTGACGGCATGATTTATGACTTAGACACAGGTAGTGCATTAGGACGCACACCTTCAGATGTAGTAGCCTTTTTGAAGAACCCTCTTAATGAAGAGGTTATGGTAAAGCTAATGAGTAACGTAGAAGGAATGTGGAACTCTTAAATATATAACCATGAGTGAGAAGAACGATTTTGATAATGATTCTTTTGCAGACTTTGTTAATGAGCTAACTAATGCTGATCAGCCTAGCTGTAATTTAGATAATCCTGAAGATTGTGAAGCTTGTGGTAGCTAAGCCTTATGAACAATACTACACTACAAATTAAATTTAAGCAGAGACTTAATAAGTTAGCCAGCAATGACTATGATAACATAGAGTGTTGGCAAATAGTAGAAGCGTTCAACAAAGCTCAAATTGAGTGGGTAAGGAGACAGCTACATGGTAATAATATTTTTAAAGAAGGAGATGAGCAATCAAAAACTTCTATTGATGACCTGCAAGAGTTGTTGCAAACAGCTGAGTTACAGGGCATTGAGTCTGATAATATTTATATAAGTAATTCTCTTCCCAATAACTATCTCTCTTTTAAGAGGGTCAGTACCTCAGCTAAAACTGAGTGCTGCCCTCCTAGAGATATGACTACATACTTAGTTGAAGAGGCAAATATTGATCTTATTTTAAGAGATCCGTTAAAGCGTCCAGACTATGATTGGGGAGAAACTATATGTACTCTTAGCGGAGGAAGAGTCAAAATCTTCAGCAATTCTGATTTTAAAGTATATAAGCCCAAACTTACTTACTACAGAACTCCTACAAATATTCAAATCACCGGATGTAAAGATCCTTATACTGGACTTGAATCTAATACAGATGTACCCTGTGAGTTTAAGGACGACATTGCTGAAATACTTATTGATGAAGCTGTAGCTATTATAGCAGGAGATATTACAGACGTTTCTACTTATCAAAGAGAAATGGCTGCTGGACAACGAAATACATAATAATTTTTGTATATTATAATATAAGGCACGAGGTCTTATACTATCTATTTTTTTAATTTAAATATTTTTAATCATGGCTTATTTTCCCCATGCTTACAAAAAGATGTTCCTAGCTAAAGCTGCTTCAGTTGGTGCAGGTGTATCTTCTGACGCTTTAACTAAGGGTCAAATTGCATTATTAGACAAAGCATTTACTTCTGTAGATCCTGCTAATGTTGCTGCAAACGGTCTTTACACTTTGGCTCAAGGTAGTCTTCACAGTGTAGACAAAATTGGTCCTCACCATGGTGGTTACCAAGAATCTGTAAAATCTAAAGGTATCAACCCAAAATTTATTTCTAAAATTTGGGAAGTTGCACCAGCTACTGCTACTGCTGCTCAAGCTGTATTAGCAACTAAAACTGGAGAGTTTGCAGGTGGTAAGACTGTATTTGTACGTGTAGACGTTAAAGGTTCTCCTGCAATGCGTTTCTTAGGACGTAACTCTTACTTTGTTGCTGATTACTTCACTGACTGTGCTGATGGTGCAACTGCTGTTGATGCTTCTAAAGTATTGTTAGCTCTTGCTGCTCAAATTGAAGCAGATCCTTTAGTAGGTCCTTTCCTAGAAGCTAGTGTAGAGCAGTATGATGCTGCTGCTGGTACTTGGTCTGTAATTACTGCAGCTAACGCTAACGCTGAGAAATGTCGTTTAGTTCTTGATGGAGCTTACGTAGACACTAAATTTGGTGACTGTTCTTTCCGTCCAACTGACTTCTTTGAAAAAGAGCCAGTACAACTAATAGTTTCTGAATTAAACGAAACTGGTGATATCTGTGATGTAGATTTCCAAGATCCTCATGCTGATGCTACTGAATCAACAATTACTGCTGCTGTACAAGGTAACGGTTTTGGTGAGTCTATCATTCGTGAGTTTATTCTTTCTAACAGATATGCTCAAGAGCCTTACAACAATGACCCACGTACTCGTGAAGTTACTGATGCAATTGCTTTTGAAGTAGACCGTACTGCTAGCTACAAGACTTTTAACATCTTGCACAGCATTCCACGTTCTTACAACCCATCAGGTATGCACAATTCAGACCAATACTTACTATGTATTGCTGTTGATGCTGCTGATGTTGCATTAGTTGCTGAAATCAAGTCAATCACAGATGCTCTTGCAACTGCTGCTGGCGTTGCTGTAGAGCTTTACTAAGAAGTAACTACTTATAATTTAAAAAGGGGATGGGGTGTATACTCTATCCCCTTTTTTCTTTGATATAACCTAAATTTTTAGTACATTATTTATAAGCCTAGTTGCTTAGTTAATACGAATATTATGGCCACAAAACATGAATTAAGTTTAGAGGTATTAGAAACTACTAATCCTAAACTTTTCAGGGTAGTAGATACAAGTGCTTATAGCAAAGACTTAAGCGTTGAGTGTCCTACTTTAGAGATATTATCACCAGGGTTTAATGAGACCCAAGACATTGAAGCTATTGCAGGTTTTAATTATGTTTTAAATGCTTGTACATTAGGTGTACAGCTTTCTGGTTGTGATACTACTACAGCAATACTAGGAGATGGAATATACGTAATACGCTATAGTGTATCCCCTAATGAATATGTACGTGTAGAGTACAATCACTTAAGAATGACTCAAGCTTTAGATCTTTACTATTCTAAACTAGGAGCAATAGACTTAGGTGGATATGATCCT
>Ga0209137_1001306_pt1 | contig 23874 bp, 20 predicted proteins | sample SaaInl5LU_22_DNA_FD_184642 | JGI IMG/M metagenome (GOLD analysis project Ga0209137, IMG submission 184642) | Marine microbial communities from expanding oxygen minimum zones in the Saanich Inlet - ESP_105LU_22_DNA (SPAdes) (version 2) | ecosystem: Environmental > Aquatic > Marine > Intertidal...
AGCTTGAGAGGGCTCAGGATCTAGCTCGCGCCTGTGCAGCTCAGAATTATAAAGGTTGTTAGCCCTCATAAATATTTAAGATGGATAATTCCATATTTTGAATATATGGCGGAGAGAGAGGGATTCGAACCCTCGGTGCCCGTGAAGGCACAACGGTTTTCGAGACCGCCCCGTTCAACCACTCCGGCACCTCTCCAAGCCTCTTCTATTATCTTGTTTCCCGCCGATATGCAATTTATAAGCACAAGCCTACCCGCCTGACATAGGTTGAGCCGTTGGCGTCGATTAAGCGCATTCTGGCGCCGATCCAGCCTGCGGTTTTGTTGCGGCTATTTGTTACTTGCCATGCTAAATTTGCTGGCTAAACTCACGGCTATAAAGTTAGTTTTTCGCCAGTTGGGAGGCTGTTATGGAAGCGTTATCAAGTTCAATCCAAGATGAGACCGCCGGTTATAAACCGCGCTATGGTATTAAATATGAAACGAACCCAGAAGGGTGGGACTTATCGGATATTCTACAGTTTCGTGAAGGTCAGCCGTATGATTATTTCCATAAATTACGCGCCGCCGCGCCGGTCTCTTGGTGGGAACTTCCTGAAAAATCAAATATGGCAGGCTATTGGGCGCTCACTCGATATGAAGATGTGAAAGCGGTAGACCTGAACTCAAAGGTTTTCTCGTCGCAAAAAGGCGGCATTCTTATGGGCTTCAGCAAAAAAAGTGCTGGCCCCAAAAGATTGAGTGCGGCGGCCTTGGATAGTTTGATCAATCTCGACCAGCCCTATCATGTTCCACTTCGCATGGAGCATCGGCCATTTTTCACTCCAGACTATGTTGTTAGTTTGCAAACGCGCGTGGCGGCCGAAGTTGACCGTCTGTTAGATGGTCTCGAAGCCAAGGCGGCGAAGCAAGATGGCCGGGTTGATATGGTTGAGAATTTTTCTCAATGGCTACCACTTTATACTTTGTGCGAAATGCTTGGGGTCGATGAGAGAGATCGGCCGAGCATTGCGCGCTGGATGCATTATCTGGAATTGGCCAGTTATATTGTTAGCGATCCCGATAGTAAGGTTGGGCCGGTTTTCCTTGCTAAGTTCTTTTGGAACATTCGGCAAATGTTTCGTTATGGCGAACGCGTGTTGGCGGACCGCCGCAAGAACCCACGCGATGATTTGTTGAGCGTTATTGCCAATACTAAACTTGATGGGCAGCCGCTTGAGCAAAGCTACCTTGATGGGTCTTGGTTGCTGATCATATTTGCAGGGAATGATACGACCCGAAACTCGCTTTCAGGTACGATGAAATTATTGACGCAGTTTACCGATCAAAAACAGATGCTGTTGGAAGATAAATCGCTTGTTTCAAAGTTAGTTCCCGAAGCTTTGCGGTTGGTTTCACCTGTTATGTATATGCGCCGTACGGCGACGGAAGACGCTGAATTGTCAGGCCAGAAAATCGCTGCCGGAGAAAAAGTTTTGATGTGGTACGGCGCCGCAAATCGTGACCCAGATGTTTTTGCTGATCCAGATAAGATGGATATTTTGAGGGAAAACTCAGGCGCCCATTTGGCATTCGGAACAGGGGCGCATGTGTGCCTCGGGCAACGCATTGCTAATATGCAATTGGAAACGGCTTATGAGAAAATCTTGGACCGGTTCCCGGATGTTCATTGGACTGGTAAAGTTGAACACGCACCAAATAATTTCGTTCATGCCATCTCACACTTAGAGGTAAAATTAAAATAACAAAATAGAATGGGGTAAGTAAATAGAATGTCACGCTTTAACATTAAGCATCATACTCACGTCGAGACCGTAGTTAAATTTGTTTTATTGTTGTGTGTAGTCCTAGGTTATTTAGTTTATCTAAACTCTAAATATAATTTCGAAACAAGCCTGTATCTAGCCGCTCTGAACTGGGCGTTCTTTGTGCTGTGCACCCCTATCGCTGATGCCGGTTTCTTGCTCGATTTTCCAATTCGATTGCTTTTCAAAGTTCGGATGATCTTTACGGAAATGTTTGTCTGGAGCCTAGCCTTGATCTTAAGTATATCGGGGGTAGTATTTAATCCCGACATATTCTCACAAACATTGCTGACAGCGATTTTTTATAAAATTCTTGTCACGCCTTGGCCGTTTTGGGGACTGATTTTATTGTGCTGCTTTGGGACATTTTTATCGATTTATTTTGGCGATGAAATGCTCGACGTCGTCACGCATAAAGATCGAGATGTATATCATCGACATGGAAAATGGTTTCGTTTGGCAACATTTGCGGCGATCATTTTTATTGTTTTAATTGCCTATGAATTTTTGCTGACGGATCTCGGGTTAACGCTGCCAAGCTAGCTTGAACGCGTTAACCCAATTAATGCCGCCTAATTTACGCAGTTAGACTTTCTTGTAAACTTGGGCACCGCCGACGCGGAATTCAGTAGATTTTTGTTCCATACCTGCCGCTAAGGCTTGCTCAGGATCCATGTTTAACTTTGCCGCATATTCACGAACATCTTGTGTGATTTTCATTGAACAGAAATGCGGGCCACACATGGAGCAAAAGTGCGCGACTTTCATGGACTGTTTTGGCAAGGTTTCATCGTGATATGATTTAGCGGTATCTGGATCTAATGACAGATTAAACTGATCATCCCAACGAAACTCAAAGCGTGATTTCGAAAGCGCGTTGTCGCGGATCTGCGCACCGATATGTCCCTTGGCTAGATCGGCCGCATGTGCGGCAAGTTTATATGTGATGATACCGTCTTTAACATCCTGCTTATTAGGCAAACCCAAATGTTCTTTTGGGGTGACGTAGCAGAGCATTGCCGTTCCGTACCAACCGATTTGTGCCGCACCAATGGCAGATGTAATATGATCGTAACCAGGCGCTATATCAGTTGTCAGTGGGCCGAGCGTATAGAACGGAGCTTCGTCACACCATTCCAATTGCTTATCCATATTTTCTTTAATCATTTGCATCGGCACATGGCCGGGGCCTTCGATCATGACTTGGACGTCATGCTTCCAAGCGATTTGGGTTAACTCGCCCAATGTTTCCAGCTCGCCGAGTTGTGCGGCATCGTTTGCGTCCCAGATGGAGCCCGGGCGCAACCCATCTCCCAAAGAAAAGGAGACGTCGTAAGTTTTCATGATCTCGCAGATATCCTCAAAATGCGTATAGAGGAAATTCTCTTTGTGATGGGCAAGGCACCATTTGGCTAATATGGATCCGCCGCGCGAAACAATACCGGTTAAGCGGTTGGCAGTAAGCGGAACATAGCGAAGTAGCACGCCTGCGTGAATGGTGAAGTAATCGACACCTTGTTCTGCTTGCTCTATTAGCGTATCTCGGAAAATTTCCCACGTTAGATCTTCGGCTTTTCCGTCGACCTTCTCAAGTGCTTGGTAAATAGGAACGGTGCCAATCGGAACGGGTGAGTTACGCAAGATCCATTCTCGAGTTTCATGGATGTGCTTACCTGTTGACAGGTCCATAATTGTGTCAGCGCCCCAACGAATGCCCCATGTCATTTTATCGACCTCTTCGCCGATGGACGAGGAGACGGCGGAGTTGCCTATATTGCCATTAATTTTAACCAAGAAATTACGGCCAATAATCATCGGTTCACTTTCTGGGTGATTGATATTGGCTGGGATAATGGCGCGGCCACGGGCGACCTCAGATCGAACAAATTCGGGGGTTATTTCAGCTGGAATGCTAGCGCCGAAGTCTTCCCCTGGGTGCTGACGGGTTAACATATCAGTCATGCGTTGCCCGCGCTCGCCCGTTTCGCCAAGAGATTTCAAATAAGCGGCTCTATTTTGAGTTTCGCGGATCGCGATATATTCCATTTCTGGGGTGATAATGCCTTGGCGTGCATAATGCATTTGCGTTACGTTTTTACCCGCTTTTGCTTGCTTTGGTTGGCGTTTGAGGTCAAACCGAAGAGACGCTAGTTTTGCATCATCTAAACGTTCCTGCCCATAAGCACTTGAGGGACCAGATAAAGTTTCGATATCGCCGCGCTCATCAATCCAAGCCGAACGGATAGGTGCTAGACCTTTTTGAATGTTAATGGTTTGCATTGGGTCGGTGTATGGCCCGGATGTATCATAAACAAAAATTGGCGGGTTTTCTTCTCCGCCCATGTCTGTTGGTGTATCAGATTGGCTAATTTTGCGCATTGGTACACGCAGGTCTGGCCGACTTCCAGTGACATAAACTTTTTCGCTATTCGGTAATTGTTTGACCGCGGCCGCATCGACTTGAGCGTTTTGTGATGAAAAATCAGCTGATGTAGTTTTTGACATTCTAGTCTCCATTTATCCGCCAGAATATCTGGCACTCCCTGCATCGGCATTATCCGTAGACAGGTACAAAGGGTATTCTCTCACCAATAACTGGACCCCTGTGCTGTGCGAAAGATAGGGCAAAACTTCGCCTTCAGCAAGTTAGATAGCCTGTAGTTTGTGGAATATCCTAAATGTCGCATATATTGGGCTTGGCAGTCTAGAAATCGGTGCTAAGGTATTTATCGGAGAGAGTATTCAAGGGAGTCAAGAAAATGAGCCAAGCCGTTAAAGCAAGCCAAAATGGAGCCAGCGAAGCCTGGTCGATGCCTTTAGAAAATGTTAATGTTGCCAACGAGCTATTATGGCCGGATGAGCAATACTGGGCTTATTTTGAGCGTTTACGCCAAGAAGACCCGCTGCATTATTGTTTGAACGAAGAAGGCGACCCGCGTCAGGGGCCTTATTGGTCGGTAACCCGCTATAAAGATATTATGGCAATCGATACAGATCATAAACGGTTCTCATCAGAGCCAACCATTGTTTTGCAAAACCCGGATGATGATTTCACCTTGCCAATGTTTATTGCGATGGATCAGCCGATACATGATGTTCAGCGCAAGACGGTATCGCCGATGGTTGCGCCTATGAACTTGGTGAATATGGAATCGCTCATTCGCGAGCGCACTTGTAAAGTCCTCGATTCCCTTCCAATAGATGAAGAGTTTGACTGGGTGGACCGCGTTTCCATCGAGCTAACAACGCTTATGTTAGCGACTTTGTTTGATTTCCCAATCGAAGACTGCCGTAAACTGACACGTTGGTCGGATGTAGCTACAGCGAGCTTAGAATCCGGCATTATCGAGAGTGAAGACCAACGTCGCGCAGAACTTTATGAATGTTTAGAAGTATTCACTGGCTTATGGAATGAGCGCGTTAATGCTGAGCCAGGAACAGATCTTATTTCAATGCTGGCGCATGGCGAAAAAACCCGCAATATGGATCCGCTTGAATATCTTGGAAATTTAATTCTATTGATCGTTGGCGGCAACGATACAACCCGTAACTCTATGACGGGCGGTGTTTACGCCTTGAACCAGTTTCCTGATCAATTTGAGAAATTGCGTCAAAACCATGATTTGATCCCTAATATGGTCTCAGAAATTATTCGCTGGCAAACGCCACTTGCGTATATGCGCCGTACCGCGCTTGAAGACGTTGAAATGCATGGCAAAACCATCAAAAAGGGCGATAAGGTTTTGATGTGGTATGTTTCTGGCAACCGCGATGACACAGTCATTGAAAATCCCAATAAATTGATTATTGACCGGCCAAATGCGCGCCGTCACTTGTCGTTTGGGTTTGGTATTCACCGTTGTGTGGGTAACCGCCTTGCCGAACTACAATTGCAAGTCCTTTGGGAAGAAGTCATGAAACGGTTCTCCAATATCGAAGTTCTTGAAGAGCCAGGACGTAACGTATCTTCGTTCGTGAAGGGCTACACAAAAATGATGGTAAAGGTTTCCAAGTGATTGATTGTTCTGGTAAAAATTCGTTTGTAACGGGCGCCGGTGCGGGTATTGGCAGGGCTTGTGCGATCGCATTGGCTAAAGCGGGTGCTCATGTCATCGTCAGTGATATCGATGGTGGATCGGCCACAGAAACTGCGGAGATGATTGCCAGTAATGGTGGATCAGCCCGTGCCGAACAGCAAGATGTTTGCATTGAAGAGCGGTGGAATGATATTTTTGCAGGTATTCAGTCGCGCGATGGTGGCCTAGATATAATGGTCAATAATGCTGGTATTGCGGTTGGCGCTCCGGTTACCGAAATGACGCTCGATGAGTGGCGCGGTCAAATGGCTGTTAATCTCGATGGTGTGTTTATGGGCACCAAGGGTGCCATTTTGTTAATGGCAGAAAAAGGCACGGGGTCGATTATTAATATATCATCCATTGCTGGCCTCGTCGGGTCGCCTGGATTGTCAGGATATTGCGCCAGTAAAGGCGGCGTTCGTTTATTCACCAAGGCGGTTGCTTTGGAAATGGCCGAAGCTGGTTTGGCCATCCGCGCTAATTCCGTTCACCCGGGTATTATTGATACTGAAATATGGGAAAAACAAATCGCTAATGTTGCCCTGATGAACCCTGAGCTTGCTGAACCTGGGGCCAACCAAATATCGGTTGAAACCGTGACCGCCGGACTGGTTCCAGGTGGAAAAACGGGTCAGCCGCAAGATATTGCCAATGCGGTCGTATTTTTGGCCTCGGATGCATCTAGTTACATGACGGGCAGTGAAATGGTTATTGATCACGGCGTAACGGCTAAATAGAAACTTAAAAGCGATCATGTTGACGCATATGTTTAGTGTAGATAAAGGCAAGCCGGCTTGCCCAATTTGGGGCGTCACACCGGCCACCCTAGACGCTTGGAAAAATGACCATGCTGGCCGCGCAGTTGCTTGGCTCAAGAATAACCAATTTACGGGGCAGGCTGGTCAGCTCGTTCTAATTCCAGATCAAACAGGTGGCATTGAGGCGGTTGTACTCGGGTTAGGCTCAAAGCCAGATCCTTTTGCTCTCGCCGCCCTTACATCTAGACTGCCAGCAGGTAATTATCGCCTCGGGCATGACTTTCCAGAGATATGCGTGCGTCACGCTGAGCTGGCTTGGGCGCTTGGGAGCTATAAGTTTACAGACTATAAAACAGCTGTTTCAGACCGTGACTTGCCATCCCTAACCATCACCAAAGAGTTTGATTTGGATGGTCTGCTGAGGCAGGTATCTGCCGTGTTTAAAGCGCGCGACTTAATCAATACGCCGGCGGCGGATATGGGCCCTAGTCAGCTCCACAATGAAGTCGCCAGTTTGGCGCAAAAACATTCTGCATCGTTCCGTGCTATTATTGGTGATGATTTGCTGGATGAAAATTTCCCACTTATTCACGCCGTCGGTCGCGCTGCGATAGATCCACCGCAATATTTAGAACTGGTTTGGGGCGATGCCGCGCATCCGGAAATATGTTTGGTTGGCAAAGGCGTATGTTTTGATACGGGTGGTTTGAACTTAAAGCCAGGGACGTATATGGATCTAATGAAGAAGGACATGGGGGGTGCGGCCGTCGCGATTGCTTTGGCTGGCGCTATACTCGACGCCCAGCTTCCTGTTCGCCTTCGCCTTTTGGTAGGAGCTGTAGAAAATGCTATTGGGCCGGACGCGTTTCGACCGAGTGATATTTTGAAAAGCCGCAAAGGCCTGACTGTAGAAATTGGTAACACGGACGCTGAGGGACGTCTGGTTTTGGCAGACTTGCTGAGCGAAGCGGAGAGCCATAACCCGGATCTAATTCTGGACTTTGCGACGCTTACTGGCGCCGCACGTGTTGCGTTGGGCCCTGAGGTTATACCGTTTTATACGCATGATGAGGAATTAGCTGACGCGCTACACAGGCATTCCAAGTCTATCTATGATCCGCTCTGGCAGATGCCTTTATGGCACGGATATGATGGTTGGTTATCCAGCTCTATCGCTGATGTAAATCACATATCTAGCTCGCCAATGGCCGGCTCGATTACCGCAGCTTTATTCCTTGCGCGCTTCGTGCCGGATGATATCAGTTGGGCGCATTTCGATATTTATGGATGGAACGTCAAGGCGCGTGCAGGCCGACCAATTGGCGGCGAAGCGAATGCCTTACGCGCGGCCTATGCCATGATTGAAGAGCGTTACAGTCAGGTAGAATAAAATGAGCAAACCCGATCCGCGATTGAACCCTTGGCGCGACGATCTCGCGGCAGACTATTTACGCGGTGAAGTGGAAGCTCCGAGATATGTATCGGGAAAAGATTATGATATTTGCGCACCCGTAACTGGCTTGTTCCGTTCGCCGGCACATGGAGCTGGGCTGGATAGCCAGCTGCTATTTGGCGAAACATTTCGTGTTTATGAAATACGCGGCGATTGGGCTTGGGGACAGAGCTTACTTGATGATTATGTTGGCTATGTCCTTGCTGAAGACCTTGGGCCTTGCTTACAGGCGACCCATAAGGTCGGTGCTTTACGAACGTTTGTTTATAATAGTGCAGATATTAAAAGCCGACCCATGATGGCTCTGTCGATGGGCGCGCAGTTGAGCGTCGTCCGCGAAGAAGGCAAATTTTATGAGCTAGCTTCGGGCGGGTTTATTGTTACGCAACATGTCATAGGCACGGATCAATTTGCTTCTGACTATGTGGAGTTGGCGCGCAAGTTTATCGGCGTTCCTTATTTATGGGGCGCCAAAGAAAGCCTCGGGATTGATTGCTCTGGTTTGATACAAGTTATTTTGTTGCAGGCTGGTTTCGCCTGTCCACGTGATAGTGATATGCAAATGATGAGTGTTGGTGAAGCCGTGACCGGCCCACCGCAACGCGGCGATTTGATATTTTGGAAAGGTCATGTCGGTTTAGTCACCGGTGCAAATTCTCTACTGCACGCCAATGCTCATTTCATGGCGGTGGTAGAAGAACCATTGGATGGCGCCATTGAACGAATATTAAAAACGGATGGCCCCGTCCTTAATGTGCGTAGATTATAAAATATATCTAGCTCAAAGTCGCCGCTATAAGCTGGCGAGTATAATCATTCTCCGGGGCCTCAAATATTTTAGCCGATGGTCCGACCTCAACGCATTTACCGCCTTGCATAACCATCACACGATGGGATAGGGCGCGCACCACATGTAAATCGTGGCTAATAAACAAATAGGACAGGTTCTTCTGCGTTTGGACCCTGCGCATTAAGTCGATAATCTGGGCTTGCACAGATCGGTCCAGCGCACTTGTGGGTTCATCCAGCACTAGCATTTTGGGCTGCAGGATCAGTGCGCGGGCAATAGCTATGCGCTGTCTTTGTCCGCCGGAAAATTCATGCGGATAGCGCGATGCCATATCAGCCTCTAATTCAACATCATGCAGAGCCATGTCTAGGCGATATTGTTTTTCATCGCGCGACAATTTCGGCATATGAATATCCAGACCTTCCGTAATAATCTGGCCGACGGTTAGTCGAGGGCTGAGTGATCCAAAGGGGTCTTGGAAAACAATTTGCATGTCTCGGCGTAGGTCTCGGCGTTGTTGCTTGCTCATCTGCCGCAGATCGCGACCATCAAATTTTATATCCCCAGTACTTTTCTGTAGCGCTAAGACCGCGCGACCAAGTGTTGTTTTTCCGGACCCGCTTTCGCCAACGATGCCGAGGCTCTCACCAGCGCGAAGCTGCAAAGATACATGGTCAACCGCGTGTATATATTTAGTATTCTTGGCGAGTAGGGCGCGCTTTTGCACGAAGCTTACGCATAAGTCTTTTACATCGAGAATTATATCTGACTTTTCATCTGGCTCCGGCGGGCTATCTTTGGGTACGGCTGAGAACAAACTTTTCGTATAATCTTGCGTCGGCTTTGAAAAAATATCTTTTACTGGCCCGGTCTCAATAACGTATCCATGTTGCATGACACAAACATAATCGGCCATGTAACGAATGACTCCGAGATCATGGCTAATCAGCAGGATCGACATATCAAACTCATCCTTCAATTCAATCAGCAAGTCCAATATCTGCTTTTGAATTGTAACGTCTAACGCGGTCGTCGGCTCATCCGCGATTAGCAGCTTAGGTCGATTGGCAATCGCCATTGCAATCACCACGCGCTGCCTTTGCCCGCCAGATAGTTCGTGCGGATAGGATTTATAACGCTGCTCGCCATCGGCAATGCCGACGCGCTGAAGCAGGCGGATGGTTTCTAACCTTGCGGCTTGGGCGTTCATATCGCGGTGCAATAAAAGCGATTCTGAGATCTGGTCGCCAATTACATGCAAAGGGTTCAGACTGGTCATAGGTTCTTGGAAAATCATGGCGATATCATTGCCGCGCATCTTGCGTAAATCAGTTTCGCTGAGTTTGAATACATCTCGGCCTTCAAATTCTATTTTACCTGAATTGTGAAAGGCGCCCGAATATGCCAAGAGCTGCAGAATGGATAGGGCGGTGACAGATTTACCAGACCCACTTTCACCGACGATACCTAATACGCTGCCTTTCTCCAATGTGATGGAAAGATCATGAACGGCATCAGTCTCCATATCGCCATTACGAAAACCGACGTGAAGGTTTCTAATATCGAGCAGAGCTGTGGTGTTTAACTGGCTCATCAAATCGTTTTCCTTGGATCGAAGGCGTCGCGAACAGCTTCACCAATAAATATTAAAAGCGATAGCATAAGGGCGATCACAAAGAACCCAGCCAGCCCGAGCCATGGCGCTTGTAGATTATTTTTCCCTTGTGCCAACAATTCGCCCAAAGATGGAGAGCCAGGCGGCAGCCCAAATCCGAGAAAGTCCAGGGAGGTCAACGTGCTGATCGATGCGTTAAGAACGAACGGCATCAGCGTTAATGTCGCGACGATTGCATTGGGTAGCAAGTGCCGCCACATGATCTGTAAATCGGGCACTCCAAGCGCACGAGCCGCTTCCACATACTCAAAGTTTCTTGCGCGCAAAAACTCAGCACGCACGACACCCACAAGAGAGACCCACGAAAATAACAATAAAATTCCTAATAATATCCAGAAGGTTGGTTCGATAACTGAGGCAACGATAATCAATAAATATAGCGCTGGGATGCTTGTCCATATCTCAATGAAGCGCTGCAAGCCAAGGTCTATCCAGCCGCCGAAATACCCTTGTACAGCGCCAGCGCTAATGCCAATAATCGAAGAGAATAGCGTCAGAATTAAGCCAAATAAAACAGATATACGAAATCCATAAATCAACCGCGCTAACACATCTCGGCCTTGGTCATCCGTTCCAAGTAAATTCTCACGGCTCGGTGGTGCCGGCGCTGGTACGCTAAGAGACAAGTTGATTGTGTCATAACTATAACGCAGGGGTGGCCAAATAATCCAACCACCAGATGCCTCAATCAGGTCGCTAACATACGGGTCGCGGTAATCAGCTTCCGTGGCAAAGTCACCGCCGAACTCCGTTTCTGAATAGTTAAACGCGACGGGCGCATAAAGGTCACCATTATACTGGACTAAGATCGGCTTATCATTAGCAATAAGCTCAGCGCATAAAGACAAACCGAACAGGGCCAGAAAAATCCAAAGCGCCCAATAGCCTCGTCGGTTGGCGCAAAAGTTTTTCCACCGCCGCTGGTTTAAGGATCGTGTCATAACTTGGCCGGAGGCTCCGCTGGCTAGGTTACTCATGAGGTTTCTCTTGCCTCAAAGTCGATCCTCGGATCAATCCACACATAGGTCAGGTCGGATATAAGCGTGACAACCAAGCCCATTAAACTAAAGATAAAGAGAGACGCAAATACCACCGGATAATCTCGGTTGATAATGCTCTCATAAGATAGCAAGCCAAGTCCGTCGAGCGAGAATATTGTTTCGATTAATAGTGACCCCGTGAAAAATGCGCCGATAAAAGCGCCTGGAAATCCCGCTACCACAATCAACATGGCGTTGCGAAATACATGACCATATAGAACCCGCTTTTCGGCTAAGCCTTTGGCACGCGCTGTCATCACGTATTGTTTGCGTATTTCATCCAAAAAGGAGTTCTTAGTCAGCAGCGTTGTCGTCGCAAATCCGCCAATGCTAAGCGCCAAAACAGGCAGAAATATATGCCAAAGATAATCGAGTAATTGTCCAGCTGGACTTAATTCCTCCCAGTTCTCTGAGATTAAACCGCGCAGCGGGAAGACGTCGAAATAACTGCCGCCCGCGAATAAGACAATCAATGCGACCGCAAATAGAAATCCCGGAATGGCATACCCTACAATAATGACGGCCGAGGTCCAGACGTCAAACCCGTCTCCGTCGCGTCGTGCCTTGGCGATGCCTAACGGAATGGAAATGAAATATGTAAGCAGGGTTGTCCATAAGCCTAATGAAATAGAGACGGGTAGTTTTTCCGCGATCAAATCGATCACAGGTACGTCTCGGTAGTAGCTCTCACCAAATTCAAACTGAGTATAATTGCGGATCATTATATAAAACCGTTCATGAACGGGTTTATCAAAACCGAACTGTTTCTCGAGTTCCGCAATAAATTCGGGGTCCAGACCTTGCGCGCCGCGATATTTACTTTCAGCACCGCCAGCTCCGAGGGCCTCGGATTGCATGCCTGAAAAACGCGAGGTTGCGCCCATATCATGGCCCTGTAATTGTGCGACAACACGTTCGACGGGCCCGCCTGGTGCCAGTTGCACGATGGCAAAGCTAATCGCTAGGATACCGATAATGGTTGGTATCATTAACAGTAGCCGTCTAAGGATGTAACGTATCATTGTGTGGTTGAACCCTGCTCAGTTGCATTTTGACTATATGGTGGGCTTGCATCGCGCCACCAAATATCGGGAAACCCTATGTCAAATTTTGGAGTAGGGGCCGGGTGAGCTAGCCCATTCCAATAGGCTAGGCGCGCATGCGGCGAATGCCATTGTGGAACGACATAATGGTTCCATAATAGGACGCGATCCAATGCGTGAGTTGCGGTTAGTTGTGCTTCACGTGTATCGGCAAAAATAATTTTTTCGATTAGCGCATCAACGGCGGGTGACTGAATACCAATAATATTGCGTCCGCCCTGACGGTTTGCCGATTGGCTGGACCAATAGTCGCGTTGCTCATTACCTGGTGACAAGGATTGCGCGAAGGTCATGACAACGGCATCAAAATCAAATTCATTGATACGGTTCTGATACTGCGTGGGGTCAACGACCCTGATTTTCGCATCGATGCCTAGCTTTGCTAGGTTGCGAATATACGGCGCGATAATTCTTTCAAAACTTGGTTGCGCTAATAAAAATTCGATCTCCAAATTTTTACCGTTTTTCTCTAACTTGCCGGATTTGACCTTCCAACCGGCTTCCTCGAGTAAGCTTCTGGCTATGCGGAGTTGCGGACGAATATTTCCAGACCCGTCACTCGCAGGGTTGGCGTGTGCAGAGGTGAATAGTTTCGGCGGTAATGTGTCTCTGAACGGTTCTAGCAGCTCCAGCTCTTCAGCGCTTGGCAATCCCGAGGCAGCTAGTTCAGAGCCCTCGAAATAGCTATTGGTGCGTTTGTACTGACCGTAAAATAAAGTTTTATTGGTCCATTCAAAATCAAAGGCATAGTTTAAGGCCTCGCGTACTTTGCGATTATCAAACGGTGCGCGCCGAGTGTTGAAGACGAAGGCTTGCATGCCTGAACCTGTACCCACGGTTATTTCCTCGCGCTGTAATTGTTCGTTTTTAACGGCCTCTGTATCATATCCTGTGGCCCAGTTTTTTGAACTGAACTCTGCGCGATAATCAAGCTCGCCAGCTTTTAAGGCTTCGAAAGCAACCGTGTCATCACCGAAATATTCATAGCGGATATAGTCAAAGTTAAATCGGCCTCGAGAAATATTTAGATCTTTGGCCCAATAATCAGCATTGCGTTTAAAGACAATCGTGCGTCCGGCAATGATGCGGTCTATTTGGTAAGGCCCGCTCCCGAACGGAATATCGAGTGTTGTATCTTTCAAAGAGCGCTCTTCTACCTTCCAGTAATGGCTTGGTAAAATGGGTAGCTGGCCGATAATGAATGGTAGCTCGCGATTGCCTCCTTGGGAAAAACTAAACTTAACTTTATGTTTCGTGATAGCGGTTACCTCGGCAATATCGCGGTAATAGGCATTGTAAAAAGGATGGGCGGCGCGAATTTCATTCACAGACCAGACAACGTCGTTCGCGGTTACAGGGGCGCCATCAAAAAATTTGGCTTGCTTGCGCAAAGTAAAGGTAACGGATAATCCGTCTTCGGCGATAGAAATTGTCTCAGCCAATAAGCCATAAGAGGCGCCGGCCTCATTATAGCTCGATGACAGAAGCGTATCATAAATCATAGTAACGCCCGTCGCCGGCTGTCCTTTAATCGTGAAAGGGTTGAGATTGTCAAAGCTACCAATCGCGGCCAAGCGAAGTTCGCCACCTTTTGGCGCGCTCTGATTGACATAAGGAAAATGCTTAAAATTCTCGGGCAATTCGGGTTTGCCAAATAAAGAAATGCCATGCTGACCCGAATTCGCAGATTGCGCTAAAACGGGGTTTATGCCTACCGTCCACGCTATCAAATATGCCATAAGGCATAGCGCTAGCACGTGAAGCTGCGAGCTCGAGCTATATTGTTTGTTGAACTTTGAAATATAAAATTTTGAAATAAACAACGACCTCACCCTGTCTTGATTCTTATCTCCAGAGTGAAGCAAACGCCGCGCGATCTGACAAGGCAAACCGCGCAGCTATTAACTGTATTTATTCGCTTTTCAGGCTGTCGAGATAGGCAATTAGATTTGCACGGTCAGTCGGCTTACGAAGTCCGGCAAATGCCATCGCTGTGCCAGTGGCATATTTTTTAGGATTTTCAAGAAAACCGTTCAGAGCATTTACATCCCAATTACCCTCTAGGCCTGCAAGCGCGCTGGAATATTTGAAGTCAGCAGCAGCTATGTCACGGCCAACGACTTCCCAGAGTGCTGGACCAATCTTATTGGCACCCCCCTCATCAAATGCATGACAGGCTACGCATTTTTTTGCCACTTTGACGCCTTTATCCACCGAAGCTGTAAGCAGTAATTCCTCAATGGGAACGACCACTTCCTCGACCACGTCGGCGGCAGCCACATCGGTAGCGCCTTCAAGAATAACGCCCTCTACAACGTAAGCGTTGGGATCGGCAGGCTCCGTATCAAACAGGATGTCGCCTAGGTTTTGCACGCCCAAATACACCAGTAAGGTGAACAGGATAGCACCGGCAATCTTATTAAGCTCAAAAGAGTCCATTTTTAACCCCTAAATTAATTGTATTTATTTGATTGGCAACTTAACGATTTCACCCTCCAAAGACTTGCGGCGAAGCGTCGCACAATGTAGGGAGTTATAACAAGTAATCTGTATGTATATAAGGCCATCATGAAAAAAATAGAACCCATTATTTTAATACCTGCACGAATGGCGTCGACGCGGCTTCCTGATAAGCCGATGGCGGATATTCACGGTGAACCGATGATCACCCATGTTTGGCGTAGAGCTATAGAATCTGGGCTCGGGCGGGTCGTTGTCGCGGCTGGAGAGAGCGAAATTGTGGATGCGATTTTAGCCGCCGGTGGCGAAGCTATTTTAACGCCGAGCGATTTGCCTTCCGGCACAGACCGAATTCATTTCGCACTGAATGCCGTTGATCCAGATCGTAAACATAATGTGGTGGTGAACGTGCAGGGTGATTTGCCAACCCTAGACACGCATTTAATTCATCAGGCCGTGGATGTTTTAGGCGATGCGGATATGTCTACATTGGCCGTCGAAATTAGCGATGCCCAAGAGCTAGATAATCCGAACGTGGTGAAAGCGGTGATCTCCCTCGATAAACCGCGTGATGGCTCGCCTATCGACCAAACTGCCAGCCAGATTAGCAAGGCAAATGGGGGCCGCGCCTTATATTTTTCTAGGGCTCGTGTTCCGTATGGGGATTGCCCCGTTTATCATCATATCGGGCTTTATGTATATACGAGGGAGGCTCTCGACACATTTGTGGCGCTACCTCCGTCTCTGCTCGAAGTGACTGAAAAGCTTGAGCAATTACGGGCGCTGGAAGCTGGTCTATCAATTCGGATCGCCATTGCCGAAACAATCCCATTGGGTGTGGATACGCAGGAGGATTTGGATCGTGCGCGCGTTAGTTTGGCGCGTGACTAGACTTTGAGCGCGATGTTTACCAATGTAAGCTTTAATTGGGCGATGATATCTTCATTGCATGACGTTTAATAAGGGAGCCGACCTTGTCGCAGAAAATGCCAAAAATTGCCTTTCAGGGTGAACTCGGAGCGAACTCGCACATCGCCTGCCGTAAATATTATCCGGAACATGAGCCTCTGCCCTGCGCGACGTTCGAGTTAGCTTTTAAAGCGCTTAGCTCTGGTGAAGCGTCTCTGGCTATGTTGCCAATCGAAAACACGGTAGCTGGCAGGGTTGCCGATATTCACCGGCTTTTGCCGGGGTCTGGTATGTATATTATTGGCGAGCATTTTATGCGGGTCCGTCACTGTCTTTTGGGCGTTCGTGGCGCCGATATTAAGCAGATAAAGCAAGTTCAGAGCCACGTAATGGCGTTAGGGCAATGCCGGCAGCTTATTCAAGAGCTCGGCCTAGAACCTCTCGTTGCTGCGGATACAGCCGGATCGGCACGCCATGTGTCGGAGCTGAACGACCCGAGCTTAGCGGCCATTGCGCCTGATTTGGCGGCCGAGATTTACGGTCTCGATATTTTGCGAGCGGATATTCAAGACAGTGAAAAGAACACAACGCGATTTTTGATTATGTCGAGTGAGCCGGATGACGCGTCGCCAGAAGACGGTGAAGGCAATTTCATGACGAGCTTTATTTTCCGCGTCCGAAATGTACCAGCCGCGCTATATAAGGCGCTTGGTGGGTTTGCTACAAATAATGTGAATATGACAAAACTTGAGAGTTATCAATTAGATGGAAGCTTTGCGGCGACGCAATTTTATGCCGATATTGAAGGCCACCCGGAAAGCCCAGCCGTTCAACGCGCTCTTGAAGAGCTAACGTTCTATTGCTCGCAAATGGACGTACTTGGCGTATATCATGCCGCGCCCGAACGCAGTGATTTAGCTAACCAAGACTAGTATCTACGCGCAGGTTTCGTTTACTCGTCGTCAATGCCAGCAAACTGGCGGACGAGGTGATGCGCAATTGCCATTGAAGGCGGGATGCCAATGGGCCCGTCGCCCGCGAATGATGAGCGAATTTCGTCGCGTGACACCCAGCGAGCGTCTTCTAACTCTTTATCGTCGAGTTTAATATCGCGGTTCTTAGCCTCTGCAAAACAGCCGATCATGAGCGAGGCTGGGAACGGCCAAGGTTGTGTCGCCATATAGCGCACCTCGCCGACCTCAATGCCGGCTTCCTCCATCATTTCGCGCGCCACGGCTTCTTCAATGGTTTCACCTGCCTCAACAAAACCTGCAAGCGCGGAAAACATATTTTCTGGCCAACCATGTTGGCGCCCGACTAGGCAATCATCACCGTGGGTCGCTAGCATGATCACTACGGGGTCTGTTCGCGGGAAATGCTCGGTTTGGCAGGCGGGGCAGACGCGCTTGTAGCCAGCTTCTGAGATTTGGGTGGCGTTTCCGCATTTCGAGCAAAAGCCATGTCTGGAATGCCAATCTAGCATTGCCTTGGCTTGGGCTAATATGGCCAAATCGCCGACACCGATATCGCCAGCACCAGCAATCATTCTAAGGTCTTCAAAAACGCCCATATTGGCTAATGGCCCACTATTTTCAGGGTCTGCCATCTCACTGATATCTATAGCAAAAAGTGGTTTGTCGCGGCGGTTAAGGCCCAGAAATATGCAAAGCCTATCTGGTGTTAATAGAGACGCTAATGCCGAGCGGGGCAACCAACCAACATCGCGACTATCGCCAGCCGCGATGGGGGGAAGAAGAAGCGGCTGCAATTGCCAAAGTGGAATGAAAAGTGCGTCGTCCGACTGGTATTTTTCGGCGAGCCAAGCTGGGTCACCACGAAAATTGCCGGCTCTGTCCAATGGATTGCCTGAAAAACACATGCTTGGCGTTTGATCTGTCATTTTGGCTCCAGTTGTTTTGCTTGATTTCGGTGGGGGTGCAATTTTGAGCTAGTAAAATTACACGCAATAAGTTTGTGGGCAAGCCTTAATGGGTGTTTGTGGTCGGCGTACAGTTTTGCTATAAGGGAGTGGGAGATTGGCGGCAGACGTATCCCTCGCCAATCGGGTCAGATCCGGAAGGAAGCAGCCCTAACGAGTCAGGTTCGGGTTGCCTGTCCAGTCTCCTACTCTAACTCTTTTGTGTCGGGTTAGGTAAGCAGGTCACGCGAAATGAAATGCGTCTTGTTCTTAAATGGTGGCGGCATAATGGTCGCTCAAAATAGTTGCGAGATATGTCAGAAAATTCTTCAGACCAAATAACCGATAATCAAATGTCAGACGCCCCCTCGGTGAACGAGGAAGATAATCTCGGTTTTGATATTCTAGCTGAAGCGGATGCTGAGAATAATGTACCGAGCGACCAGGGCTATCAGGTTCTCGCACGAAAATATCGTCCACAGAATTTTGAAGATATGATTGGCCAAGAGGCCATGGTGCAGACCCTGCATAATGCATTTGATACGGGGCGTATTGCCCATGCGTTTATGCTGACGGGTGTGCGCGGTGTCGGCAAAACGACAACGGCACGAATATTGGCTCGCGCATTAAATTATGAAACAGATACGATCCATAAACCCAGCATAGATCTGTCTAGCTTGGGAACGCATTGCGCGGCCATTATGGAAGGCCGCCACGTTGACATCATGGAAATGGATGCCGCGTCGCGCACTGGCATTAATGACATTCGTGAGATTATTGACGGCGTGCGATATGGTCCGGGTTCGGCGCGGTATAAAATTTATATTATCGACGAGGTGCACATGCTCTCGACAGCGGCTTTCAATGGCTTGCTAAAAACGCTCGAAGAGCCGCCGCCCTATGTGAAATTTATTTTTGCGACAACCGAAATTCGTAAAGTACCTGTCACCGTTTTGTCGCGTTGCCAGCGTTTTGATTTGCGTCGTTTGACGGTTGAAAACACATTGAAATTATTAAACCGTGTTTGTGATGCGGAAGGTGAAACGCTGGCTGAAGAACCGCTAACGTTGATCGCGCGAGCTGCTGAGGGTTCGGCGCGTGACGCCCTATCTCTCTTGGACCGGGCCTTGGCACATGCTGGCGATGACGCGCAGTCATTGGACGGCGATATGATGCGCCAGTTGTTGGGTTTAGCCGACCGAGGCCGCGTATTTGATTTGATGGAGCTGGTACTTAAAGGCGACATTCCCGCGCTGCTTTCGGAATTTGAAAGTCAGTATAATCAAGGCGCGGATCCGTCCGTTATTCTCGGCGATCTAGGTGATTTAACGCATTGGCTAACCCGATTAAAATTCGTCGAAGGTGCCGATAAGGACGTTACTATTTCTGGCGAACAACGCCGCCGCGGTCGCGACTTATCAGATAGTGTGTCGATGCGCGTGTTGGCGCGAAACTGGCAGGTATTGCTCAAAGGTAGTCAAGAAGTGTTGATGTCTGTGAACCCGAAAGCGGCGGCTGAAATGGTGCTTATTCGTCTTGGTCATCTTGCAGATATGCCGACGGCAGATGAGTTAATCCAGCAATATGAAAAAGCGAGTTCAGCCCCAGCTTCTGCAACATCAAATGCTTCTGCTGCGTCTGGCGCTTCTAGCGTAGCACCGCCATCGAACTCGCACCAACAATCTAGCTCACAACCTATCTCGCAAACTAGCTCGCAAACTAGCTCGCAAACTAGCTCGCAAACTTCCACTGGTTCCGCCGATACATCGCCAGTCACATCAGGGCCGGCAGGTGCCATGACGATGCAATCAAACTCAACAGGCGATACAGCGACGGCACCGCAACCCGTGTTCCAAGCGCAAGCAGAAGCGGTGCCTGGCATACGCTTAGAAAGCTTTGCGGATCTTATTGCTTTGGTGCAGCAAAATCGCGACGTTGCATTAAAACACGCCTTGGAATCGGGCGTTCACTTAGTATCATTCCTACCGCCGCGAGGCGACCAGTCGGGTCGTGTCGAATTACGCTTGGCTGAGGGGCAAGAAAATATCGCCCAAGACTTGACTAAGAAATTGCGACTATGGACGTCGCAACAATGGATAGTTTCTTTGTCGCGAGAGGCCGGTGCGCCAACCTTGAAGTCCGTCAAATTAGACGCCCTCGAGCAGCGACAATTAGAGGCCCGTCAGGATCCATTGGTACAAGCTGCATTAAAGTCATTTCCGGACGCAGAGATTGTTGCGATTACGGATATATTGGCTCCTGCAACCGTGGACGCGACAGCTGATATCTCCGATGAATTTTCCGATAGTGATAGTGAGCTTGATTAGCTGTGTCGGGTCCGGAAATTGAGAACTTAATTAAAATTATGTCGCGTTTACCTGGGCTCGGCCCGCGTTCGGCACGCCGCGCGGTTCTGCAACTTCTACGAAAGCGTGAAGCCTTGCTCGGGCCATTAACTGAGGCGCTTATTGCTGCGCGCGAAGTTATTAAAACCTGCACGACCTGTGGCAATATTGATGTTAGCGATCCGTGTACTATTTGCCGCGATCCGCGCCGCAATAGCAGCTTGATTTGTGTTGTTGAGGACGTTGGTGATTTGTGGGCGCTTGAGCGGGCGACTGCAATTAACGGAACCTATCATGTTCTTGGTGGCACTTTGTCGGCGCTCGATGGGGTTGGACCGGAAGACTTGAACTTAACCAGTTTGCGCGAACGTAGCCAACAGGCTGGGGAGGTTATTCTGGCAATGAATGCGACGGTCGAAGGGCAAAGTACGGCGCATTATATTATGGATATTTTGGCGCGACCTGACCTAACAATTAGTCGCTTGGCACACGGCGTCCCAGTCGGTGGCGAGTTGGATTATCTTGACGATGGAACGCTAGAGGCGGCTGTTCGCACACGCTCTACTCTTGGATAATTAGTGCGTCAGAAACTCGGTAACTAAAAATTATTCTGGTGGTGGTGTAAGAATTTTTTCGGCCTCACCAGCAGAGACTTTTTCCAATTCAGCGTTAACAATTTTTTCTCCGCGAGAAGTTATTTTCGTCGATGATGTTTGAATATCGGCGATATCTTTTTCGGCTTGGGTAAAATGTTTGCGCAGGCTATCTACTCGCGTGTCAAGCCGATTGATATCTTCCATGAGCATACGCACTTCTTTTTGGATCAAGCTAGCTTGCTGGTGCATTTCAACATCTCGCATGATTGCCCGCACAGTGTTTAAGGTTAGCCACATGGTGTTCGGCGAAACTGGATAGACGCGCATGTCGCGGCATTTCTGAATTGTCTCCGGTAGACTTAAATGTAGTTCCGAGAAAACACTTTCAGATGGCAAAAACATTAATGCGGCATCAGCCGTCTCACCGACTAGGATGTATCGTTCGGAAATATCTCGCGCGTGTTTCAATGTGTCTTGATTGAGGCGCGTCATAGCCGCTTTCTTATCCGCATCGGTTGCGGCATCTCGCATCGCTCTAAATGCTTCAAGCGGAAATTTGCTATCAATTACGACAGGGCCAGGCGGATCGGGAAGCAATATTAAGCAGTCCGCGCGTTTACCATTGGATAAAGTATGTTGAAACTTATACGCATCCTTCGGCAAAGCATCCTGAACAAGGTCATTAAGGCGCGTCTCCCCCCAACTACCGCGGGCTTGTTTGTTATCCAAAATATTCTGCAAGCCGACGACTTGGCCGGATAGAGAGGATATCTGTTTTTGTGCGGCATCGATCAGCACCAATCTTTCGGTGAGATCGCTCAAAGATTTTCCAGTTTTTGTACTATTCTCCGTTAAGTTCTGGGTAACGTTCTGGGTAACTTCGTCGAGCCGCGAATTTAGATTACTTGCGAGTTGGCTGCGGCCAACTTCTTGCGATTCCGCTAGGCTCGCTAATCTACCAGCAAGCTCAGCCTGTTGCCTTTCAATCTGCGCCAGATAAGGCGATAGATCGGCTTGCGGTTGCGGACGGAACATAAAATAAGATACGGCAATGATTGCGGCAGCGCCGAATAGTGCCAATGCGATCCATATAAAGACTGATAATTCCATTTTGGTTCCTTAACTGGTTCCCTAATATTTGTCCTAGCTTAACGCTGTTTGTGTACGGGTAGTATGCCTAAAATCGCAATGTAACAGGACGTGAAGCTTGACGTTGGGCTGAGCAATGCTTATTTCAAAGCTATGGCAGTTCGTGAAATTATTACAGTACCTGATCGCAGGCTTAAAACTATCTCGGATCCGATTGATGCGGTGACCGATGATATACGCCTAATTTTAGATGATATGCTCGACACAATGTATGACGCCAATGGAATTGGCCTCGCGGCGATCCAAGTGGGTATTTCTAAACGTCTGATTGTAATGGATATTTCAGAACGTAATGATGATGAAAATGATGGCGACACGGATGCCGGTGAGGTGAACACGGAAACCGGCCCACGGTATTTCGTTAACCCTGAAGTTATTTGGGTGTCTGAAGAGACCAATAATTATCAAGAAGGCTGCTTATCCGTTCCCACTTTTTACGATGATGTTGAGCGGCCCAAACAGTGCAAAGTGAAATACCTCGATTATCATGGTGCCGAGATGACGATTGACTGTGATGGATTATTGGCGACCTGTATTCAGCATGAGATGGATCATTTGAACGGTATTGTGTTCCTTGATCATTTGTCGCGATTAAAGCGCGACCGAGTGCTTAAAAAAATTCAGAAAGATGCTAAAGCGGAACTGGTCGGCTAGATCATGGTGTCTCGCCTTATTTTTATGGGAACGCCTGACTTTGCTGTCGCACCGCTTGCTGGCTTATTAGACGCTGGTTATGACGTTGTGGCTGTTTATACACGTGAGCCGCAAAAATCAGGTCGTGGCATGGCGTTGCGTAAATCACCTGTTCATGAATTGGCGGAACGTCATAATATTCAAGTTGAAACACCCAAGAATTTTAAGGATCAGGCGACTAAAGATGTTTTTGCCTCTTATGATTCTGATTTAGCGGTTGTGGTTGCTTATGGAATGATTTTGCCTCAGGCCATTCTCGACACCCCCAAGCTGGGTTGTTGGAATATTCATGCGTCTCTATTGCCACGGTGGCGCGGTGCGGCGCCAATCCATAGAGCCGTTATGGCGGGCGATGAAGCGACCGGTATTTCAATTATGCAGATGGAGGCGGGGCTTGATACGGGCCCTGTTTTACGCGTTGCTGCTGAGCCAATTTATCCAGACGATACGACCGCGACCCTGCATGACCGCCTGAAAGATTGCGGCGCTGAAACATTAGTCATGACACTTCATGATTTTGAAGCAGGTGTTTTGCGTTTGCCTGAAATGGCCCAACCGCAAATCGATGCGGACGCTGTCTATGCATCGAAAATTGATAAAGCGGAGGCGAAGCTAGATTGGTCGCGGCCTGCTTCAGAGCTGGTTCACCATGTTCATGGGTTGTCACCTTTTCCCGGTGCTTGGTTTGAATATCAGGGGCAGCGCATTAAAGTCCTAAAGGCCGAAGCCGACATGCTGAGTTCACCAGCCGACCAAAAAGAATTTTTAGCTGGGACGATCGTGGATGATATAGGTGGCATCGCCTGTGGTGCTGGCGTGTTAAAACCAACATTATTACAGCGAGCCGGTAAGTCACCCTTAACGATGGATGAATTTCAGCGTGGTGCAGGTTTGCGCAAAGGCGACTTATTGTGAACCGTAACCTAAAGTTTGAGTGGAAGTAGATTAGATGCCACGCTATCGAATAGTTATAGAGTATGATGGGAAGCAGTATTGTGGTTGGCAGACGCAAGCTGAAGGCGGTTCGGTGCAAGACGCAATCAATGATGCAATCTATGGCTTGAGCGGTGAACGTAGTCGGGCCTTTGGAGCTGGGCGAACC
>Ga0209137_1001307_pt1 | contig 23863 bp, 10 predicted proteins | sample SaaInl5LU_22_DNA_FD_184642 | JGI IMG/M metagenome (GOLD analysis project Ga0209137, IMG submission 184642) | Marine microbial communities from expanding oxygen minimum zones in the Saanich Inlet - ESP_105LU_22_DNA (SPAdes) (version 2) | ecosystem: Environmental > Aquatic > Marine > Intertidal...
ACTCGCTCCACCCATTGCAATAGCAAAACTATCAGCTATCTGAGTAGGTAAGAAACCCATTTTAAGTAAAGAAGACAAAACAGCTTTTGTTTTATTTGTAGCGGTTTCCGCAGCGTTAGCAATGTCATCGGCATTTACATCATTCTTTAATCCTGATCTTCTTTGCTTTAAGAAATCAGAGTTAAACAACATTGCGAAGTCACTCCAGAATTGTTTTTGATTAGCAAATGCTTTAGCCGCCGCCATAGGATTGTTATCTCCCCAGTTTATAAAGTTAACAATAGATAACGTTTGTAATAATGCTGATCTAGTGTTAAAAAACATTATTGTACCAACTGAATCATTAACCCAGTTCATAAACTTGTTTGTTAACTTGTTAGCGCCTGAAGGCCTGTTTCTACCGGTCTTCATTCTATAAAGCATATCTTCCATTGCCTCTACATAATTATCACCAAATGCCGCTCTAAGTTTATTAAAGTTTTCTTTACTAAATATAGCGTCAGCATTAGTTTGCCAAGCTTCTAAGAATTCAGCTCGCTTAGTGGTATTAATCATGTTGATAGCATCCGTGGTAATTGTACCAGCCAGCCATTCGTTTTGCGGCTCTGGGTATCCTTCTAAAACAGAATCCATTTGGTTAGCAAAATCTAAAAGATCTTTATTAGCTTGCACTACGGCAATCAATTCTTTTTTATCCGTTTCAGATAAACCATTAATATCATAGCCATTTTTTGCCCATAAGTAAACTCTTACGGCAACTTCGTTTGTAAATCCAGTCTCATTAACTTTCTTCAATCCAGAAGGAACGTTTTTAATATCCTTCTTAAGTTGTTTAACGATCCCTGTGACGTTTTGCTTGTAGCTTTCGAATTCACGCATAGCTTTAGCAAACGGATCGAATAAGGCTTCTTTAAACCAAGCCTGCTGAGCCTCGCCTGCTTTACCTTTGCCTGTAAGTTTATATAATAAACCTGCAAAATCATCCGCGGATGGTGGAATAAAGAATTTATACTTACCTTTCCCCTGCCCTCTTACTTTTCCTTTAGCTTCTGAAAAAGTTTTAAATGATTCAATACCTGTAACATCTTCTATTATGTTATTAAACTCTTTATTTAAGTTTTTAGAAAATTGCACTTTAGCTTGGTGAACTTTAGACTTAACATCCGCTTGCTCTAATACTTCTTGAACGGCTTTAACGTTTTTATATGCGTCATCTGCAAAGTAAAAATCGTTATACCCTTCAGCAACTTTTCCAACGACCCACTTGGCTTTAGCAATAGCAGTACCATCACCTAATCCAAATATGTTTTCTAATTTAATATCTAAGCCAATACCTTTTAAAAACTCGTGTATAGCATATTTTGAATTCGCTGGCCGAGCAGTTAAAATGTATACATTGCTATTTCCGAATTTTTTATTACGGGCAATTGCTTTATCAAACATAGGGCCTTTAGCTCCTTTCATTACTTTGCTAAATTCGCTAAAATCAAATTCCGCGCCTTGTTTTTCAAGGTTATCAGCTTGTAGTGCAAACTCGGTTGCATTGAGTTTTCCCTTTGTACCATCCGATAATGTATATAAAACATTGCTTTTGGTTGTAGCTAATGTGTCGTCAAAGTCCCAAACGCTAATACCTTTAACAGGTGCGTTGGGACGATTAACCATCGCTTTAGCTTTGTTTACTGTTTTACTAAATTCAATTGTACTTTCAGGTGTTGAGTTAGAAAAGCCAGCCTTCTTAAAATTGCTGTTTATAGATTCTGAGCTTATTATGGACATAGTAGATTCTGCCACTAAAGCGTTGGAAGATTCTGTAGTCAATTGAGAATACATTTTAAGTATAAATGTCATCTTGCCATTAGCCTTAGGCGCTCCTTTTTTTAACCATGCTCTTGTAAATAAATCGCCTTTGAATTTAGGTATAGGTAACCCTGCTATGTTTTCGCCTACATGGAATGTTCCAATATCTAGGAACCCTATATAATTAGTATCTTTACCATTATATATAGTCTCTATCATTTTTTCATTCAATCCGTTTATGTAGGTTACAGATTTTTTATACAAACTATCTCCTAGATTTAACTCTTCATATTGTTTAGGAGTTAATTCTATATAGCCTGACTCAGTTATATAATTTTCGCCAGGATAGTTTTTAGCCATAAATTTATCGACTTTATTAACAAAGTCTTGCAATGGTTTGCTATTTTTAATAGCATCCATAACTATTTTATTACTTTCCTCCCCTATATCACGAGTAGTCTCCATCGTAGAGATATCGTTGTAATTCTTTATGTTTGTGCTGGTTATTCTAGATGTCTTGTTGTATTTTATTTCAAATATATACTCTTTTTGTTTATGCTTAATAATAATATCTGCTCCTGTATCACCTGATTTATTACCGGGTCTTTTAGAAACAACTTTAACACCTGGTGTTTTAGAAAAAACATCCCAAACAACTTGCTCAGCTAATACCCCATTAGTGTATTCTTGCTTTGCTTTAAAAGAATCAAGTATATCAGTATAATCTTTAAGAGTGTTTTTCCAAACTTTTTCCCAAAGTTCTGGGCCAAGCTTTTCTTCTATAGTTTTTAATGATTTATTATATTTTGTTCTAGTAGGGCTTATTGTCTGAGATATAATTTGCGCGGCTAATTGAGCCATTGCTATAACACCGTCACTTTTATACCCTAATTTTTTAGAAACAGCAGCTTTATCATCTTTGCTTAAGCTTTTTGAAAACTGTATAATATCAAATCCTGCTTTTTCACCTTTGTATCTATCTATTTGTGACTCTAGTTCGTTTAACTGAGCCTCAATAGCTATAGAATTTACTACGTCTAAAGATTGCGCAGGAGCTAAGTCTTTAATAGAATTAAGCTGAGCTAAATTTTCAGGCGTTGCATAATCAGCAACAATTTGCTTAGTCAATGGTTCAAGTATTTCTCTAAACAATTGCTTTTGTCTTTCTAATACCGCTGATTTTTTTCCTTTAACAAAATAAGTTAAGAAGGTTTTCTTGTCGATTGGTTTGATTCTAAAAACAGGATTACCTTCTGCGGTTAATTCCCTGCCAACTTTTTCTATAGGGAATAACTTGCCATAGCTCTTCTTAATGCTTTTAATTGGTAAAGCTTTAGTTACTATGTCAAAGGTTTTTGGATCGTTTAGAAAGTCTATATATGCCCCAGGAATTACCGCATTAGGGTATACGCCTGTAATAGCACCAACCTTTTTCAGTAACTTCTTAAATAGCTGCTTATTAACATAATTTTCAAGCCACGAAACAATGTAGGTTTCTCTACCTTTTTTTACGCTAACTGTTTCTGACAATGTGCCTTTTTGCACTCTTACCCTTATTTCTTTTTCTAAGTCAGATTTAATGTCATCTATTAAATCCTGATCTACTATGTCTAGCTCATCGAAAGTACGCTGGCCTCTTTCCACTGTGCCGCTGCGATCAATAGACTGAGTATCTTTAGTATCAACTACTCCTTTAGCATCGTCTAAATTAGATGTAAATTCAGTATTAGCTTCCTTAAACATTAAAGACTGCCTAGTTTGTACTATCTTTTTTACATAACCAGCTAAATCTTTGTTTTTAGAAGGATCATAAGTACGCAATGCGCTAATTACCTCAGCTCTTAGTATAGATAAAGCATCTTGAAATTCTAAAGCCTCTGTTGCAAATTGCTTAAACTTTTGTTGAACAATAGTGTTTATGTATCCTTCAAATAATGGCACTAGCTTTCTTTCTAAAGAAGCTGGTAGGGGTTTGTTTGATTTGTACTCCGTTCTTTCAACACCCTCCACGCCTTCGTTGTAAGTGTCCATGATCTTTTTAGACTTTGGATCTCTAGGACCTAAGTCTGTTGTCCTTGTTGGCTTATCAGGTCTTTCTTTTTTAACTTTTGGCTTTTCTTTAGGCTTTGGAGTAGGTTTAACAACGGCTTGTGGGTTTGCCGCAGCCTCTTCTGCAGCGTCTAATGCTGCTTCAGCTGCTTCTAGGTTAGCTTCAAATCTAGGGTCGTTTGGGTCTGCGTTTTGTGCATTTTCATAATCAAGCTCAGCCTCTTCTACAGTCTTAGAAAATTCAATTCCGTCTTGTAACCCAGCATCGCTTAAGTCAACATCTTTAAGAGCTGCTGCTGCTTTTGATGTTAATTTACCTTGTTCGGCACTTTGGTCAAATTCTTTAATAAAATTATATACATCTTTACCGGACTCAAAGCTTATATTAGTATAGCCTACTGGTTTAAAAACATTTACTATAGCGTCTCCTATTTTTTCAAATGTTGTTTTATCGTAGTTAATTTGTTTTTTACGCAAGGCATCAGAAAACACGGTAACATACTCTGTATTGTATGCTTTACCTGTATACCCTCTTTTTTTCATCTCAGCATCAACAAACCTTCTTTGAGACGATGTCATGGCTCTTCTAAATTGCTTAACAATTTTACCTTGCTCTTTAGCGTTACCCACTAATTTATTAAGCACCGGGTGTAAAACTTCGTGCATACCTGCATTGATAGATCCTGTTTTTCTAGCAATTTCTTTATCTATGACTAATTTATTACCAATTACAAAAGCAGATATATCTTTTCCTTCTTTCCTTTCTTTATAGTAAGCTTCTCTATTTTCAGGACTTATTTTATCGCTATTAATTAAAGCTTCTACTTCTGCTGTGGTTTTAACGTCTAATTCTAACCCTTTTTCTTCAGCAATAGCTTCTGCAGTTTTAATATTTTTTTTCAGCTCCATATCGATTAAGCCTTTTCTAGCTTTATCGTATTCAGCTTGGAAACCAGAAGAAGCCGCTTCATACTGTGACTGCGATATTTCACCTCTTCTTAATTTTTTATTTAGATCTGTTACTTTATATGCAGCCGCGTCGGCTAAATCAGTTAAGCTTTCTATTTCGCTTATTTGCTCATCAGTAAGGTTGTTATATATATCGTTACCTTTTCTTACCGCATCCGCTATTTCAGACTCTTTTTCGTTTATTTTAATTTGTATTCCCTCTTGAACACTTTTATCGGTAGATGTGTTAAACTGTTTTCTCAGCTGTGCTAATTGATTAATATCTTTATCAATCTTGTCTCCATCAACAACACTTCTTATAGTGTTCATGCTTTTAGCAGAATATGTACCTGCTACCATTCCACCACCACCAATAAATCCTTGAAGGCCTGCTTCTAAGCCTTCTTGACTTGTAACAGCATCAATAATTGTTTTAAAAACTTCTGATTCATTTTCAGTACCAGCTACACTACCTAATTCTAAATTAACTTGGTCTGCTGCATGCTGTAATATTTCTGTTGTAAATTCAGTTGCCCCTGTAGAAAGCATTCTCATAGTGTTTCTAGCCCCAGTATTGTATATAAGCTTTTCAGCTAAATACTTGCTACCCATGCCTAAAATACCTGTGGTACCCGTTCCTTTAACAGCTCCTTTTGCTCCTTTTAAAACAGTGCCCAGCCCAATGTATTCTAGAGCAGTAGACACAGTACCCATGCCAATAGGTATGGCATTGTCAGCTTCCCCGCTTAAAACTAAATCGTTAAAGCTTACCCCTAAATTTTCCGCTTTAAGCTTGTTGAATTCTACATAATTTTCAGCAACATAATCCATAAAAAACCCCGAGCCTAAGGTACCAGCTCCATATCCAATGCTACCTAACATACCTGTTACAGCATTTACCGCGCCCGCAAATACTCCACCAATATCACCCTCCTTAACGCTTTCAATTATGCCTAAAGTCTGCTTTGTCTCACCCTTCTCTTTTTCATAAGCTTTTATAGCTTCAAAAGTCGCCTTACTGCCAATACCTTCAGTAAGCCATTCGTTATCTTTATTCCTTTCTACGTAGGCATCGACCTCGTCTTGCCCAAATAGAGAAGCGTAAACTGTATTAGTAGCTATATCTAAAGAAGAATTTGCTCCTTCGTTGGTAAACCAAAACTCCCCTACATCTGATAATTGCTCGCCTAAATTAGAAAAAGAATTTTTAATCGATTGCCAAGCCGATAAACGTTCTTCCGATTTGGATCCCGTATCTTTTTGGCTTGACTCCACAGCTGGATCCGCGCTTGCAGAGTCGTTTGTCTTTACTGGATCACCACTAAAGAATTGATTACTAAAGTCACTGAATGATTTTGTATAATCGCCAGAGCCTTTTAATGCACCGTATAGTTTTTCTTGACCCTCTGTAGATCCAAACTGTGTTTGGAAATCTTCAAAAGACTTAGTATATTTACCTTGCTCAGAAAGTGAGTTAAATAATTTTTCCATTTAATTAAAGATTATCTAATGATCCTCCGCCTGTAGAGGAATCTGTTGTAGTATTTTGTGTGTAATTGCCGTAATTGCTATAGAAGTGATTTCTAGCTTTTGGACTTAACTTAAGATTGTCTAAGTAAAACTTATACAAGTCCTTAGGGTTGTCTGTGTTTATAGGAACTTTTTTAACTTCAGATAATGATAAAGATTTAGGGTTGTAAGAATATAGCTGAGACATGCCAAATTCGCTCTTAAAGCGCTCCCTGTCTTCCTTGCTATCATCAAGTTTATTTACTGTAAGATACTGCTGATAAAGCTCTCCACGAGTCATATATTTCGCATTTGTAGAGGTGTCTATTTTGTTAATTTCATTAACAAGTATTTTACTTTTTTGTTCGCGCTGGTTTGCAGGTACGTTTGCGCTGAGTGTAGAAAAATTGAGAGCATCGTTTACTACGCCATCAGGAGCTTCTGCTATTGATATTTCATCCTTTAAAGCACCTCCAAAGCCACCGCGCCCCTTTCCAGTGGCTGGTCGTTTATCATTAGCTCCTTGTGAAGCAGTATTAGTTATTGCATCCATATAACTATCTAAAACCATCTCGCTAAGCAGCTCTTGGTTTTCAGGTTCAAATAAAGATGGATCTTGTAAATTTAAACCTCCCTCGATTAAGAAATCGTCTGAAGCCAGTGACAACAAGGTATCTCGCCCTCCAGAGTTTATCATGTTTTTTAACTTATTGCGCACCATGTTTTGTCTAGCTCCCGATAAAGATTGCCCTGCATTATACACAGATTCGTTAAGCTGTAATATAGAATCAGCGGCAACAAAGTCTTTTAAGAATGGTTTCTGTATAGTAGAATAGTTTTCATACTTTAATTTGTCGTCATCCCAAAAAGTAACCTGGCCCCCAGGCCCAATACCCATTGATCCTTCGTTTGTATAAATTCTTGAAGCTTTACTTAGCGATCCAATTTCGTTTCCATCTGAAACTCTATTATCATCAAAATCTTTTAAGTAAGAAATTTTATCTTCTTTATAACCATTAAGTTGATTAGCTAGGTTTCCAAATGATCTTTGAATACCATTCATTTGATCTCTAAGATTTAAATACTCTTCAGATGCTGTATCCTCAATTTTAGCTATTTGCCTTGCTGATTCAGCGTATTTATTTCTTTCTTCAACTAAATAGTTTGTAACAGCTTTTTGTTGACCGTCGGTCAAATTTGTTAAATCAATATCAGAATTTAACTGGTTTATATAGCCAGAAACTCTAGCGTTTGCCGCTTGCCTTTCTGCTTTTTTTATAGCGTTTCTTTTATAAAGCTCACTTAAACTATTGTTCAGCCCCGTTGTCATTGCCTGATTCCAGGTTGGCTGAGAGCTTTGTCTTACAAGAGCTTCTCCTTTAACTAATTGTTGATTCATAATTTATATTTTTTATTTATTCCCGAGCACCTTACCTAGTGTGCTTTCTCCTGGAATAAAGCTTGCTGCTGCTCCAGCTAAACTTCCAACGCCACCTACTATGGCATTTGTAGCGTCTTGTCTAGCCTTGTTGGCTGCACCTAGCCTTTGCTGGGACATACCCATTAATGTTTCAACTTTTTCTTGTTCAGCGTCCCTGGATATCAGCTCTCCTTTTGCTTCATATAACTGGAGGTTTCCGGCTTGCTGTCTTTCTGCCATTTGATTTGCCTGCTCTTGTTTACCTATATCTATAGATGCCTGTCTAATCTGATTTTGCTGCTGCCCTGCTAGCGATTGAGCTAAGGCCGCAATGCCAGAACCCCCCGCGGACCCTTGCATGCCTCCCATTATATTTGCTAATCCTTGTTGAGATTGTTCCGCTTGAAATTTCGCTTGCTGCTGATTAACCGTAAGGTCTTCCATGGTATTTTCCATGTTTTCATACACATTAGACGTGTCTAAACCCTCATACTGTGATTTTCTTTTATCAAATTCAGCCTGAGCGGCTCTTTGCTCTCGTTTTCTTTTCTTGGATCCGATTATTCCAGACGCTATGCCGGTTAAACCGCCTATAACTTGTCCTACCATTATATTATTTTTTTATAGTTTTATTATTACGCATTATTTACTGCTCTCAAATATCTCTGAGCCTACAGAAAATAATTCAATCTTTTCATTAGAATCATTTTTTAAAGTTGTTTCCATATAGTAACCCTTTAACCCTCCTGCGTTTGCTAAATTGGTTTTACTAAATAAAATAAAAGAAGTTGAAGTAGGCCTAATAGTACTATTGGGTATTTGAGCCGTAATAGTGTTTGCTCCTATATCTGTTATAATACCTATTTGCACAATGCTCCTGCCGTTAGGGTCATTTGTGTAATAAGCTGTGTCTCCAATTTGTACTGAAACATTGAGTGGCATAGGAAATTCTAGTGTTATTTCGTCCATAGTTTACTTTTATTTTTTAAGTTGGGTCTTCCTGTGTGCAGTTAGCATCTGGGCAGCATAGCCTAAGTACTGTCCACTGCGTGCTGACGTCGTGAGGCGCCGTAACTCTAAGTATAGCAGTACTGCTTACGGCATAATCTGCTGAATCATACACCCACCAAACTATCTGTTGATAATCCGTGCCTCCAACGCTCATACTTAGCACTGTATACTGGGTTTCTGTTAGAAATTCTGCTTGTCTCGTAGGCGGGTTGGTGTCCGCGGCTATGAACTGAGGTACTGCATCAGCTTGGGCTTCAGTTGGGAAAACTCCTCCGTTTGGATTTGCATCACCAGTGTCTGGCGCGCTAACACCAGGAGGTAAAGGATCTGAGTTAGATGTACCATAGACGTCATCAAATGGCCCAGAATTCCCATCAGTGGTTGAACCTGATGTTGCTTTCTTATTAGCTATTATAGTGGTTCCGAAAGTGGGGTCTGCAGCTCCATGGAATATTTCAAATTTATCTGGATAACTTAAATTTCCCTCAACAAGGAAAGCTACCAATCCTCCTGAAGGGTTTAATGCAATACTAATATCTTCTATTCCTGATCCACCGGGTGTTTGAGTTGCCCCACAAAGAATAGTCTCAATGGTTAAAAACTCAATAGCTTCGCCATAGCCAGTTCCAATCGAATTAATTGCATAAGCTCTAACGTAATAAATTGTATTGCTTTCTAATCCTGTAATATTACTAACAAAATCACCACTTCCAGTGCCCTCGTTTGTTGACCCAAGGATGGTATCAAAAGTATTAGTTGTGCTCCACTCTACTCCTTTCTGTGTTATAGGGCTATTATAATCTAAAATATTATAACCGCCTGATACAGCAGTGAACTCAGTGATGTCTGTTACTTCTGATGTTTGTAAAACAGGAATAGCTCCTGCTTGAGATATTGTGAAAGGGTTTTGTTGAGGGAAAGGGCTTATTAAGTCTCCTGTTAATGTAAATGTATAATCTACCGCAAAATTAGGAGGTATAAGCACGTCTAAAAAATCTTGTCCACCAGAAGGTATCACACTGCTATATGTGCTTGGCGTTGCTCCGTTGTTAATTGTTAAAGTCCAGTTTGCTCCTTGCGTACCAAATGCAATAAACCTTCGGGTTTCCCCATCTGAGCTAAATTCACTATTTAAAAAAGAATATGATCGTATTTTTACAGGAGCTCCCGTAGGTAAAGCTACAGCAGAAGCATTTATTAATATTTCATCGCCATATACATTAATAGCTGGAAAAGTGTATTGCGCTGTAAAAGATATACTAATTAAGTTATTATTAGAATCAAATGTTTTACTATTAGTCAAAGCGTAGTTGCTAATATCGCCATTAGACACCACACAAGTTGGAGTGTTCAAAAAATAAAAGCCATCATCAGCTTCAAAAGTAGCATTTGTAAATACACTAGAAGTGGTATTGTAAAGCCCTTGCTTAGTTATTACCGCAGGCGGTAAGCTAGCGGACGCGTTTAGCAGACTGTAATCGTAATTTACTTGTAGAGTAAAAACAATTAAACCTGAGTAGCCGTTCATGCATATAGGGATAGATAAATCCTCCACAACAGGGGTTGAGTCAAATTCAACTGTCATTAAAACGTTATTTCCTGATTGCGTAAAGTATATGTTAGACACTGGGCTATTTATAGTTGCTGAAAAATTATTTGCATCTAAAAAATATCCTGCATCTGGGGTTAAGGTTAATACTGTATTGGGAATTTCATCCCCAGTTATTATTTGCCAATTAACCTCTGTTACTGTAAAATTTTCAAATTGTGTAGTCATATATTAATTATTACGATGGTCCACAACATTCTAAATATTCGAAGGTTATAGCTTGGTCTTGTCCTCCAGCAGGGTCAAAGACGGTGTTTGTGATAGTGCATGGGTTTACTAAAGTATTTGGGAGTTTGTCAGAAGATTCATAATTCCTAACTTCAAAAGTTCCATAATTTCCATTGCCGTTGTTTTGCGTATTTTGCAGAAATATTGTATTTGTACCGCCCAACAAAATAGACGGGTCAAAATGATATGTTACCATACCAGCCAATGGGCAAGCAAAGTCTGCACTACCTATTTGTACATTTGTATTAGTATCTCCAATAAACACAGAGCCAATTTGAGCGTCCTGATCCAAGTCAAGTGCACCTATATATGTTCCATTTAAAAATACATCAAAATTATCATCCCTTGATGCATTTTCATTACATACTTGCAATACAAATGTTTTGTCTGGGCAATCTGGAACAGCATCTGGTTCTATATTTACAACTACCTCATCAAAAGCATTATCGGGATCAGTAACTCTTAATGTATACGTTGTGTCCCCAATTGGCACTGTGCCTGTTATGCTAGCTACTCCTGTAAAGCCTTCTCCTGTAGTTGTTAATGTTAACTCTAAAGGTAAATCGCCTGAAGACCATACTAAATCCGTTGCTGGATTATGATCGGGATCTGTTGCTGTTATATTTAGCCAGTTATATGGGTCGCCTTCTGTAAAAGGGCCTGGAGGCAATAAGCTCTCATCTATATTTGGCGGCTCTACTACTTTTGCAATTTCTACTGTAACTAAAGCAGGCTCACTATATCTAGTCCCGTTAAATGCTCTATATGTAAAACTTCCGCCGCTGCCGTTATAGTTTAAAACATTAGGCGTAAAAGTAATCTGGTCATTTACTATGCTACTTAAAGCGCCGTTAATAACATCGTCGCTTACTACCTCGAATGTTAAGGATAACCCTTGAGGATCAGTTCCTGTCAATATTAAGGAAGCACACGAAGTGCAATCTTCTTGTACCGTATATGCTTTAATATCCGCGGTAGGTGGTTGTATATACACTGCACAGCTAGGGTCGCCAAAGACTCTTACGTTAAATAAGCTTACACCAGGCCCCTCTATAGAAGTGGCTCTACCTATTCCCTGTACTGAAAAATCGTTTGTACTAATATTATCAAGAGTAGTATTTTTGCCTTTTATGTAATTAAAGTATTTACCTTCTTTATTTAAAAACTCAGGTATTGAGCCTTTTTCTAAATTAGTTTCTGCATTGTATACCCACCATCCAGGATTAGTTGTTACTCCATTGGGGGTTGGCCCTCCATTTGACTTTATAGCTTCAACTTGAGCTAAAGAATAATCAATACCTACATAGCCCGGAGAGTTAATGCTGTATACATTTTCTCTTGATTTGCTGCCTGTATAATTAATAGTTTTAAAACCTTTTACTAAATTAAATTCTTCATTAAAAACAAAAGTTAGAGAGCTATCATATTGAATACCGTAAAAGTTATTATACAAAGGGTTTTTGCCATGCTCATATATTAAGCCGTTTTTAAAAGAATACAACTTTGTGTCAATTGATATACCATTTTCAGGTGTATATGATTTTCGGCTGGACCATCCGTTGGAGGATTCGTCAAAAGAAATTGTAACAAAGTTTCCAAATTTATCAGACCACTGAGGAGCTTGCTTAGACAAAGTTAAATTATAAGTACCTGTGCTATTGTCGTAAAATCCAAAAATATTATTATTTAACGGTAAATTGTCTTGGAAAAAATCGTCCATTCCGTAATTACTAATTTCAGTTACTCCATCATTAGATAATCTAAGAACCTTGCCTTTAGAGTTGTCGGTAAAATATACTCTATATGCGTAATTAGCAAAAGACTCTGGATTTTGACCAATCCCGAACATACCAAATGAAGCAGGTATAATTGCTTGACCTAATACGTTTGTTGAAGCAGTTAATTGTTGATTGCCGTTAGCATTATATATAGCATCTTTGTCTGCTAAAATTTTAACAACTTTATCTTCACAAAAAGCTAATAAATCTGTTTCTCTTGCAAATAATTTTTGAACAGGCCCGCTTTGAGGGTCTAAAGTTTTAGTTATTGGTTCACCTTGAATAAATTGATTCAAATCATTTATACCAGATGTAGTGTTAAATATGCCTGAAAATATTAAAGTATTTGTTAAGTTTTCTTCTTTATAAGGCGTATCTAAAACCGCATTAGCTTTAGTACCCGTATTTATATAAGGTGCATTAAAATCATCTCTAATTCTATTTGACTCAACGCCATTTCCAAAAGAATAGCAATTAAACCATGGGCTATCATATTGATTGTTAAACCCGGAAATTGGTAAAGCGTCGGAAATTTCGTAATAAATATCCAAGTCAGCTCTTTCAGTTGGTTCTGTTTCAAAAATAGCAGGCTCAGAGGATGAAATCTCTACAACGTCCGCTGGTTTCAATACGTCAATAGTTACAAAAGCATCTGTATTAGGTGCTACAAGTGGAGGAAAACCACTAGCTCCTACAAAAACTTGATTACCATTCACAAAAACCGGGCCGTTGCCATTATCCTGAGAAGCTCTAAATATTTGCCAAGGAGATATTGAGGCCTCTAGTGGTCTATCTAGTCTAGTATAATATCTTATGTAAGAAGAGCCGCTGGTTTGAGTAAACTGGTGAAGATACTTTATTTCATAAACTGAATCTGGATGCGTAGAAAATCTTATTTTAGCACCTGTCTTATAGGCTTTTTGAAAGTTAGCAGAGCCTCGACCTGTTAATTTTCTTTCAAAAACAAAATCCCAATACTCCCCAGGCTGATATGGAATATTCCAGATACTTCCAAAGTTACCGCTATTGTTAGGGTGGCCAGAATTAAGGCCTCCATATACCTTACTAGTATTAAAATCTAATCTAGTTCCAGAGCCAATTTGCGTTCCCGATTCGTTTTGAAGAGGCCCTCCACCTCCTGAAAAAATTGTGTATCGATCAACGTCGTAACTTCTGCCCACTACAGTTGTCTCTAAAGGTATTAACTCTTCATCAGACACGAAGTTGTCCATCAATGTAGGTGTTTTTTGTAGTCTTATAAAAAATCTTCCTTCAAATTGACCTTTACCTAAAGTCTCAACTTCATCTGAAATCTCTATAGTATTAGCTTCAGGCGATACCAGTAAAGAAGCCGGGTCAGAAGGATCTTCATATAAAAAATCTATATCTGTTGTAAAAGGTGTAGATATTGAAACCCTAAGTTCGTTAGCTCCTGCTGGATCTTGCTCTACTTGAGATATTTCATAATATTGACTTTTACTGATGCCATCTGTAAAACGTATTTTATTACCCGTAACCCAGTATTCCAGCTCTGCAGTAGTTACCCCACTGCTACCGACGCTTCCTTCAATTAAGAAAACACTGTAGCCAGCAACTGGAGTAGCTCCTGGTTGCCGCGTCTCTTGAACATTACCTGAACCAAACTGCTGATCAAACGTGTAATTAGTTTGATATATAGCTTGATTCTTTTTAACAAGTTCAGCTGGCGCTTCATTTTTTTTTGATAAAATTTTAAATTTATTGTTAGGATAATCTTTTACCGCTACAGGAGCCCCATCTTTTTTCTTTAAAATGATAAAATCTCCTTCTGCAACCTTGTTTGTTTCCGCTGAAGGAACAGAAATCCAAACACTCTCGCCATCTTCAGACTGGTATAGTCGGTCTGCAATTATATTATAATATTCAGCAGCAGGGTCTTTTATGAAAATTTTAAAGCTATCAAACATTTCAGAACCATCTGGGTTCTTAGGGCTCGGTGATTCAATTTTTAATTTTAAAGTGTTGGCAGTGTCAGAAACGTCAGCCTGTAATGACAAAACTCCAGAGGGATCCGTAAAAACGGGGGTTTCTCTACCGTATGTATCTTTAAAAACAACACCTAATTGATAAGTTCTTAAAGATTTAATAGACTTGTTTGGGGAATTAACTAATCCGACAGGGGTTTGACTAACCAGTGTACTTGAGCTGTCAAATTTTAAAAATGGTTCCGCATTATAGTTTTGAAGATAATTACCGTATATTATTCTATTAGATATAGCTTCTTGAGCCTTTGCTTTCCGTGGCACATTATCCCAGGGTCTTAATATTTGGTTCGAAGGTAGAAGCGAATATATAAGCTCGCTTACTACTTCAAAAACTGTGCCTAAATTAGTGCTAGTTATAACAACATCTGTTGAGGAAGCAGGAGATAAAGAACCTTCCGCTGCTATTAAAGTTATTGTCTGCGTAGAAAAAACAGATAGTTCTTGCTCATTTTTTTTCGTGTTAGTAAAAGCAAAAGCTACAGTATTAGCGCTGTTATTTGTTATTTCATATTCTACGTAATTTATCTCAAGATCACTAGGAGATAAGGTATCCACTTTATACACAGGAAGAGCATTGTCTTGCTTATATAATATATCCAACTCTACAACATCAGCTGGCAAAGGAGAATCAAAGCCTCCTAGTACAATTCTTTTAACAGAGTTAATCATTCCTGAATTATAGCCATTTGCGGCAGTATAGTCAAATTCGCCAGGTAAAAATGCTACTTCAGAGAAAGGAGAAAAAGGGGAATATTGATTATTTTCATATTTATATCTATATGCAAATCGCGGCAGCGTTAACTCAAAAAGATTTTTTTCACCTGTAGCCTCCACTTCATAATCGAATGAACCTGAAATTAGCTCAGCAGTTCCGCTTTGTAAAACACCATTAAGTAGGGTGCCGCCTAAATCCATAGATACTACGCTAATACTAAAAAGGTAAACATCGGGGTTTCCTTCGTCATCCACAGGTTCATACCCTTCGCTACTAGGGGTATCACATTTGAAATTCAAAGTTTCACCCGGCTCCACATTTATAGGAGAACTTAAATTTATAGAAACAGAGGTGCCAATAGGTATTGCCGCGCCTATAGACCCGTTGGGAGCTACCCCGTCTGTAAAATTATATATTGCGTTAGTTGAAGTAGATCCAGCACCTAAATCAGTGCTTAAAGTTAACTGAGGCTGATTTAAAGGGGCGGGCTTAATTACTACTATATCTCTTTCAATAAAATCTCGGCCATATATAACCGAATGAGTAGCAAAATTTGCTGTAGAATTTATCCAACTTTTTATATTTAATACCTTAGGTTCTTTTTGGTTGTCGGTCCAAAAAAGTAAATCCTCTATGATATTTATGCCTGTTATTAAATAGTCTTTAGAGAAATTGAGTATACCCTGGGTGTCAACTAAAATAGGTCTTATTAAGTCGCTATTCTTGTCATATTCAGCAATTGCGCTTATGTTATTTGAGGCTATAAACCAGTATATTTTTTCGCTAACATTATCTGCTATAGAACCTATACAAGTGGAGTTAGGCATTGAATCACTTATATAGCCAGCTGACCATTCAGTATACAAGCCTGTAGATTCGTTAAAGGATTCATATTTTAATTCTAAATTCCCTTTTACGTTTTCAATAGCCCCAACGTCACTACCTTCTGAATTGGACACGTTAATATTTAAAGCATCTCTATATTCGCCATTAGGCACTAATCTTTCGTCAAGGTCTTGGTTCATTTTGCCTTTTACAAATGTGCGTACAAACTCTGCCATATATTAGTGTTTAATTATTTTGGACTTATTACGCATAACCTGTGTAATCTCCTCAATTTTAATATTTGATAATCTAATTTTTGCATTCCGCTTAGCTGCTGACCTTTCTCTTTTAAATCTGGATACTAAGTACTCAGGGGTATTGGCTCTTGTTGATAAAATAGCATAAGCTATATATTTATATAAAGCCTCCTCAGCAAATTTATGAACCATCATTTCCTCATCAGTACCTAAGCCATCTGATATGTATTTTAATGTAACAATTCTTCCTACAAATGAAGAGTCAAAAAATATTACGCCCTGTAATTGATCTATATAAAATACACCGTTTGTTTGGGCTTGCTCTGGAGATATACCATATCTTCTACCAAAATGATTAGCACGTAAAACATCCGAGTTATTAACGTTATCTAAGTTATGTTGCCTATTAAGAGAAGCTGATTGAAAACGCTTTCTTGTTTCAGACTCATTAGCGGATAGTATCTCTTGGTTTTGTTCGTCAAAAAGGTATTGATATTGGTCGTCTTGTAATATTGGAAACGGATTGCTAGTCTTAATAGCTGGGTATATAACGCGTTCTATGCCTTTCTGGTCAACCCAAGTTAGCTTTACATAGTTTACGTAGTCTTTAGGCAAAACAAAGTTTAAGGTGGGTCCTATTTCAATTTCAGCCGTTTTAACAGAAGGTAATATATCAAAGCTAAATTCTTGAATTCCTCGCTGAGCATGGAATGCAACATCTGTTCTTTTTGCTTTAGATATTATTTTCTCTTCACCTACGTAGGATATAATAAAATTATTTATAATATCTTTTATACTAGTGAATTGGTAGTTACCATAATTTTCATCCCAGTTATTCCAAATGCCATCAGGACCTAAGTAGTATTGTTCGTCTGTTTGATTTATAAGTCCCATGTGTTACGCTTTTTCTTGTTGGATTGTTTCCTGCTCTTCTTGGTTCATAACCTGATACAAATTAATATCTTTTATTAATAAGCCTGCTAATTCTAGTATTTTAATCACAAGCTCCGTTTCTTCTGAAGGGTGCAATTCAAAGTTTACAGATTCAGTTGAATCGTATAAAGCTTCACCAAATACCATTTGGTACTTCCATTCTACTTTAACTGGTTTCTTTATATAATTAAATTCAACTTCAGTTACATCTGTAATTTCAGAATCACCGTACACTCTGATTCCGTTTGAGTTTGAAACGAATGCAGGTCTAATATTTTTAGGTTTTGTTAAGGGGGAAGCGTTTATGTACAAAAATTCATTTGCATTTATTCGTTCTGCTTCTATATTCTCCGTAGTAGATACACCGAAAGAATTTGTTGTAGTGTTTTTATATATTACTGTTCCTAATCTATATTGATCCGCTGAGGGAACAAAGAAAAGCCCTGGGCGGGTTGGTTGAGCAGTCGCTTCGAATATATTAATTTTTTCATTAAGCAATGTAAGCATATCTGAATACTCAGTGTCATTACCTGGAACTCGACCGAATTGGTTTATATCGTAAAAGTATTGTTCAAACAAGTCTTTCTGCGCTTGATTAGCAAACAAATTAAACTCTTGAGGGGTTACATACCCTCTTTGTTCTTTATTAAGTATTGCCAATACTCTTTGATAAACAGTATCTACGCTTACAGCCATAATGTATTTTTTTATTATTTATAGTAATTAGGCCACCTTTATAGCGGCCTAGCTACTATAATTAGTGACTTATTTAAGTCTTTTTAAAATTGTTTTGTAAACTTCCATTCCGTCATCAGTCTTAAAGAAAGATGCCAATGCAGAATAAGGATGCTCATCAAAAGGAACTGTCATTAATTTTCTGTTTCCTTCGCCGTATGTAAACGTACGTTGATCTCCAGAAAGTTTTAATATACCGGCTTCAACGGCTTTAGCCCCTGTGTTTCTTAGCTCAACGGAATCGTCGCTAGCTAATTCCATAAATAAGATAGGATTTCTTTTTGCAAAGATCATCAAATCTCTTTTTAATTCACTTGAAGATAATGTTGTAACTTTTTCTCCAAACTCAGATCTTAATATCGCTTCCGCGTAATCAATATCCATACTTTTAGCAGCTGTCAAAGCTTCTAATTCGTATTCAATCCAATCTAATTCATTAACAGAATCTTGTACTGGATCTAATTCTTTATATACCCTATCTTTAAAAGGATGATATATAGATAATAACTTTTGTAAAGCAACGTCTTCTTTTCTTACGGTCAATGTCCCGTTTCTAAAAACAATTCTACCTAATGTTACTTCCCCTTTTTGCTCATCAACAAGCGGGGTTCGCTGGTTAGTAGCATAACGGAGTTCACGTGCATAACCTAAATCTTTGTCAAAATACAATAAAGGCTTTCGCTGACTGTGTTTCGAAGGGATGGTATACACTAAAGGTGATTTTCCTGTAGCAATATAATAAGTTCTATCTTTAAATTCAAACACTGGTTTAACTGGTGTTTTTTGAACTGGTGCGGTTTTAACCGCTGTTTCCTGAGGTGCAACCTCAACAGTTTCTGCTGTAGCTTTTTTAGCCATGATATAATATAATTAAATAATTGATAAAAGTAATAATTACCCCCGTCATTACAACGAGGGTAACAATTACATTAATTCACTATGCTGTTGCTTTTTTCAACAATACAAAGTTGTTAGCGCCTTGTACACATAAACATCTTTCTGATAAGAAATGAACGTTCATTGCATCTTCGTCGCTTGTGTAGTTTCCACCAACGGATCCAGTAATCCAAGACTTCATTTTACGATCGTCAGCTTCAGAAGCTCTATAACGAATGTGTAAGAATGGTCGTGAAATATTTTTTCCCAATTGCTGGTCGTAAACTGTAGAAGTTCCTGCTGGCACAATAACGCCCTCAACATCTCCAACTAATCCACGAGTGGTAGCATCGTTTAAGTATTTCCAATCTGTCTTATAGAAGTCGTAAGATCCTCTGCGGAATCCACTAAACCCTAAGTTTAACGCCATATCTTCAGAGTTATCAAATACACCGTAAGATGTACCTCCAGCTCCATAAGAATTTTGTTGCGCTAGCATATTGTCAATACCTAAAGAAGTTGCACGATCTAAGAAAAGCATGTTTTCTTCAATTGCACCCTGCTTGTCAAGTTCCTGTAGGATAGCATCGAAATCTTCTAATCCACCTGCAGCTCCAAAGTTAGAGTCTGTGTAAACAAGACCTCTGTTTTCAAGAGCAGCAAAAAGTCCATCAGAACCTGTAAGCTCAGTACCGCCACCTAATCCAGCTGCTGGAGTAATTGCCGTAGCTGCTTTTTCAGCTTCAATCATAGACATTTCTAATTGATCTTCAAAACGAATACGTGCTTCGTGTTCAGATTTTAAGTACCATAAGTAACCAGATGTTCCAGCTTCAGTAGTAACTTCAACCCATCCAATTTGAGCAGCATCAGAACCGCTTACGTTGTATTTATCTCTAAGGATAATTGGCTTGTTGTTAAACTGCTCGAAAGCTGCGTCAACAGAAGTACCTGCGTTAGAAGTTCCTTTCGCATATTCAGAACCGTATACAAATACTTTACCAGCATCGTGAGCAGTGATAGTTGCAGCGGCATAACCTACTACTGTTAATTCTACAGCACCTGCTACTGGGGCAGCTACCGCTTGAACATAAGCTTTTTCTACAACTAATCCGTCAGCTGAAGCAACTACAATCGTAGCTCCTGGGCCAATAACGTTTTGGTTAACCCCTCCTGCGCCTGCTGGAATTGTTACTGTAGTTGTAGTTGTTACTACTGGGTCATATGCAATGTGTAGTCTTCCTTGCTCAGACCATACTACTTGGTCAGAAGCCATAGGCATTTCTGCTCCTACCATACGTAAAAATCCAGAGATCGTACGGTTTCCGTAACGCTCTACTTCTTTCTCATATACTTCTGGCAAGAACTGTTGTGTAAAATCTAAATCTGCAAGAGTTAGATAGTTATCGTTAAATAATGTTTGTGTTGGGCGTGGCGTTAAGTGCGCTAATGCGCCTGCGCTACCCGTAAATGAACCTGCTGCGGCCATAATTTTTAAGTTTTAAGTTGTTGTTTTATTTTCTTTTAATTCCAAACTTAGGCGAACTAGAAGATTTAATTGACTTAACCGTAAAACCGCCCGGCATACTGACTTTTTCATGAGTGCCTCTTGGACTCATATCAATATTCTTGGCTTTTTCAATACTACTTTTCATTGCATCGGCCTTGCCTTGCTCGTAAAAGTGGTTTGCAATTGCGTCTGGATTCATAGCTGTAAATAAAGACTTGTGATAACCCGCAGCGTCGCTCATTTCATTTTTGTCGTTCAAGAACTTCTTGACCAAATTATTGATGTCGCTCTGGGTGTCTTTAACCTGATCCACATTATTTACTTTAAACCTAAACTTCTTTTCTCCAACGTTGAAATCAAAACCTTTGAAATCATTAGAAAAAAGCTTTTCTGTTTTGTTTTTAAATGTAGATACTTGCTGTTCAGCTACTTTAGTTGCCTGTTCGTTTTCTTTTGTATAACGGTTAAAAAACTCAACCGCTTTTTGTTGCTCTGGATTTAATTTTGATCCAGCTTTAATTTCTTCGTAATATTTAGACTTTAAACCATCTAAATGGTTTTTAGCCTTTGCTAACTCCTCTTTGTGAGCTATTTTCTTTTTACGTATATCTCTTTCTTCATCTAGCTCTTCGTCATATGCAAAATTGTCTTCCATTAAAAAGTCAATTTCTTCTTTGTCTAAATGAGGTCTAGTGTTTTCATAATACTCTCTTAATAATTGCGTTTCATTCAATGAAGCGTAATCTGTATTAAGCTTAACATAATCCTCAAGAGATCCTCCTGTTTCATTTATAAACTCAACTACCTTTTGAATATTTTCAGGTAATTCAACCCCAGCGTCTGCTTCAATTATAGCTTGCTCAACCTGCTCCGCGAGTTCCTCAGTTTGTAACTCAACCTCTTCTTCTGTTATTTCTTCAAGAACGGGTTGTTCAGCTTGAACGGGCTCTTCGTTATTTTGGACGGGCTCCCGTACTTCTTCAGCCACTTCTTCGCCACTTGGCGTGTCTTGGGGTTGCTCGACAGGAACATCGCTTGCATTTGTTTCTTGCTCTGGAATGGCATCTTCTGCTGGTTTATTTAATTCTGATAAATCAACCTTAATAACGCCGTCTTCAAACGACATAGGTTTTGTTTCTTGCACAGGGGTTTCTTCAACCACAGGTGCTTCTTGTTGTGTTTCTTCTGACATGATAAAATATTATATAATTATTACTATTATTATTACCTAGGCTCGAAGGAACCTAAGTTAAAGTTACCGTTAAGTATATCGTTTCCGCTGGATTCGAAATTTTTTGGCGGTAAATCGTTTTGTCTTTGGTTTATTAATTCACTTTGCTGTGTAGCTTGAATTTTTGAGCGATCGTCTTTGCGATCTTCTTTTTCTTTAATCTCAGACTTTCTGCCCTGTACTTCCAGGCCCTTTAGTTGCATGTTCATTTCAAACTCCAGCTGCATTAATTCTTTCTTTAGTGCCGCTTCCTGCATTAATTTTTGTTGGTCTATTTGCGCTTTGGCTTGCTCTAGTGATATTTTTTGTTGTATTAAAGCTTGTTGTTTCTGCACTTCTGATTGTGCTGCAACTTGTGTTGCCTGGGCATTTGCCTCTGCTTGGGCTTGCATATTTTCTTGTTGCATTTTCTGATCTCGTAGTTGCTTTTCAGCTCTTCGTATTTTTAGCAATTGATTAGCTAGTTTAAGATTTTTAACCTCACGGAGATCGATAGCATCGGATAAATCAATCATACCTGCCGAAACTGCAGCTTGTATATTGTTTTCTAAAATTGCTCTTTCTTCTTCATCCGGCTGTAATTCAATAAATATTCCAAAATCATAAAGATACAAGTCGCTCATTTCCTCAAGAACAGCTACGTTTTGATTTCCTATCTTATGTATAAAAGCTTCTCTTGTTGGAGAATATTCTAGTATATCAGATATTCTTAATGATAACCCTTCACACAAGTCTGCTGTTAAAAATAAACTTCCATCTAATATGTGTCTTGTAGCTACATTAGAATTAGCAGCTGCCAACTTTTGAACCCCAACTAATGCTCTAGAATCTGGTGTGCTTCCGTCTCTAGCTTCATTTAATCCGGTTACGTCACGGATCATTTGTAGGTAATAATTGTAGTTAGCAATTAAGCTTTGCATTTTTTGACCCCCTGCTCCTGTTGATATTTCTTGAATAGGAACTTTCCCTGGATTCATATCTCCATCTTGAGTAAATGATCTACCAATTACAGAACCTGTTTGAAAAAACATATTTAAAGCTTCTTGCGGATTGTAATTTGTTCCGTTACCTAAATCAACTTCAGCTAATCCGTCCGCATCAAGATATACACCGTCTGGCACCATTCTTGACATTACTTGTTGTAATTTTAAATGTGTCAACTGAATCATATCTGCAAATCCAGTTATTCTACTTACTATAGACTCTATGCGCCCTTTATACATTCTTGGAGCAACAATGCTATAATTCATTTTAACTTTAGTATAATCACTCTTAGGGCGGATCATATTAGTAGCTAATTCCCATTTAAGCATTCTACCGCCTAATACCTTAACTCCTTCATACAGCACTTCTAAAGACTGAGATAATTTTGCAATTCCGTATTCCGCTAAAATTTCTTCTGGTGGATTAAATTGATCGTCTTTAGGTATTATCTTAACTGCGCCTGTTGCCGTTTCTTTAACTTTGTAAACTTCATTAGCAAATGTTTTGTAATTAAAGTACAAAATTTGAACCGTATTAGAATCATCTTGGTCATAATTTGTAAGAGTTCTATCGTAAAAACCATTATTGTTATAAGACTGACTTGATATTTCCGTAAGATCCTCGTCAGTTAACCAAGGGAATTCTTTTTTAAGTTCATTAAGATGAACAGATTTTACTTCGCCAACATAGTATACATCATCAAAATATGGAGAATCTGTGTAAGACCAAACCAAATTAACAGGATCAACATAATCAACTTTCGCGCCCTCAGCTTTATTGAACGTGTTTTTAACCGCGCCAATACCTATAGTAGTTAAATCATAATTACATCTACGCTTAATTAAATCGTATTTATTACCATCTAACAATACATTTAAAGCTTGCTCTTCCGCTAACTCAACTTGTTGCTTGTAGCTTAGTTGCATATGCAGGTCTAACTCTTCTTTATTTTTAGGAAGCGTTTCTGGATTTGTTTCAAACAAATTAACGCCAAATTCAGCTTGAGCAAATTCATTCAAATCTTTTGTTTGCATATCTCTTATGATAGCCTCCATATATTTTGTACGTTTTTCAACGCCATATGGATCTTGCGAGTATGCTTTTATATCGAATTGTCTATCTGAAATACCATTAACAACTATATCAACAAACTTTGGTATAATTGGCACTGGCTTCCAATCTAAATTTAAATATGATAAATCGCCATTAATAGATAATTCATCTTTATATTTCTGTATTCCCTGTTCTCCTCTTGCGTATAATCTTAAATTGTGAAAAGTGTTTTGATTACTTTTAAACCTATTTAAGCCGTTATCGCTACTAAACCATTCGTTTTCTATAGCCCTACCGATGGTTGTACCATACTCGATTGACATTTTTTCTGCATCGCTCGCTATTTGACTCGGAAAATAACTTGTTAC
>Ga0209137_1001308_pt1 | contig 23849 bp, 20 predicted proteins | sample SaaInl5LU_22_DNA_FD_184642 | JGI IMG/M metagenome (GOLD analysis project Ga0209137, IMG submission 184642) | Marine microbial communities from expanding oxygen minimum zones in the Saanich Inlet - ESP_105LU_22_DNA (SPAdes) (version 2) | ecosystem: Environmental > Aquatic > Marine > Intertidal...
AGCAAATGCGCAACAGAAGGAAGTTATGGATTTAAATATGATTTATCGCGGTGAAACCTTGCGTTTCAAGATTAGTAAGCCGGCTGCTGACGTGGACCAAACGGTTATTTCTATAGCCCGTTAATCTTAATAGATGTCACTTAAAATTCCAGGGCTAAACAAATTGTTTGGGTTTATTTCTCGTGGCGGAATGTCGCCAATCTGGAAGCCAAAATTCCTTTCTTGTACGGTATATCCATTCGGATAGTATCCTAATGACACCTCCATGTATGCTATGCCCAAAGTAAGGTTTTGAAATCGAATACCACCACCATAGCCTTGATAAACCCTGTTGTTAAATATGAAATCTTTATTGCTTCTACCGAGGAAACCCAGATCGGTAAAGAAGAAAAAGTTACCTCTGCTGGTCCACCAGTCGACATTGGTATAAAATACAGATTCTAAGTTAAGGACAAAGCTTTTGGTTCCTATGAGCTTTTGAGATTCAAACCCGCGGATGGCGCCATTGCCAATATTGTAAAATTCTGAGATTGGACGATTAAAACTTAACGTTGTATTGGCTGTGATAAATTGTCTGAATCCTAAACGACCTACCGGTATTTTATTGGTAAAGAAGGAATTGATACTTTGAAGAGTTATTTGCTCAATTCCTTTGTTTCGAACGAAGCTGCCTAGGCTTATATCATTTTTCATAAACCCGAATCCTTCGTATTGTTTGCTATAATTTAGATTAAGTCCGTTATAAACGCGCCCACCGAGGATTTGATTTATTTCATATCCTCCCATGTAGGCGATATTAAAACCTTTGGGCACATAATCAAATTGTCGGAAACGATAGAGTTCCTCAAAGCCATACCAATCTCTATTGGCTAAACCGATGCTTCCCATGTAAAGCTGTCTATTTACAAAATTTTGAAAGGGTTGGTCTTTTGGTATAGCATAATTGTTTTTAACGAGACCGCGACCTGATATGATCATGCGCATGGTTGGATTCCGCTCATTAATTTTTTTCAATCCAAACGATCGCGCAAGCCAAGCTTCCATTTGAAAGAAGCGGTTGTTGTATTTGTTTGAAATTTGATTATTTTCAATTTTAACGGCATTGTTCGTAACAGCAAACTTTCCTGCCCACTTGGTGTTGTAGGCAAAGAATTTTCTGTCAATCTGGAAACCATAACTTTCCCGCTGATTCTGTTTGTTGTATTGAACACCAAAATCAATTTGGGACCGTGCTATGTTGTTTACCTTATATTCTGCTCCTATTTGATAGGGGTTGCGCGGGTCAATTATCCCTGTTCCGAAAAACTGTAGCTGTTGGGATACCCCAAAAAAATCGTAAAATGCACCACCGAGGGTCAGCGATGTGGGTGTTCCCCAAAAAATAGCTTTCCAATGCCTGTTGTCGTGCGCATAAACTTTTATATCCACACCAGGAAGATGAGGCGTTTGTTCGATTGTAATAATGGCGTCTTTGTAAATGGTATTTTCCCGAATGTTACGTTCGGTATCTGCTACCAGTCGCGGGTCAACCACATCTCCTTCTTTAAATAGTAGTTGTTTTCTTACAAGCACGCTGCTTTGTATACCTCGCTTACTCTGAATAAGCTGGGCATCATTGATGTCATCTTGTTCGTAAACCGGGACATCGAAGCGATCAACTACAAATACCTCAATGCTGTTGATTTCTAAATTTTTGTAAGCCTCGAAATAATCGCTAGGTGTGTAATCTCGCACCGCTTTAGGCATTAAATTAAAGTAGTCGATAAATTTTTCTTTCTTCTCGTTAGAGGCATTCAGCGAGTCGAGTACCAAACTATCAATAGTAAAGGCGGGACTATCAATCGGCAATGCCAAGGAAGTATCCTGAGCATACACGTAAGTAGTATAAGCGAGAAAAAATGAAAATACAAGCCCTTTCATCGAGCTACTAAAAATAATGAACTTATACTAGTTCTCGCATGTTTTACTGAGGAAATTGATTGTTATGAAGGCATTCTTTCTATGGTTGTTTGTATGTATCTTGTCTTTTAATTTATTGGCTATGCAAGAAAAAGAAAAATTGGAATCTATCACGCTAGGCGCCGGATGCTTTTGGTGTGTCGAGGCGGTATATCAGGAGCTTCAGGGTGTGGTGCAAGTTGAATCAGGGTATATGGGTGGATCAACCAAAAACCCAACATACAAAGAAGTTTGCACGGGCAACACGGGTCATGCTGAAGTGGTGAGGGTGACTTACAATCCGGCTATTATCAGTTTGAAACAAATTTTGGAGGTTTTCTTTCAAGTGCATGATCCAACTACACTGAATAGGCAGGGGAATGATGTGGGCACGCAATATCGCTCAGTTATTTTTTATGATAGTAATGAGCAAAAGGAGCTTGCGCTTGAAGTTAAGCGGGCTTTAACAATTGCCAGAATTTGGCCTGACCCTATAGTTACTGAAATATCTCCTTTGTCCGAATTCTATCTAGCTGAAAATTATCACCAAGATTACTACAGCTTGAACAGCGACAAAAATCCTTATTGCAGTTTTGTAATAACGCCGAAGATGGAAAAGTTTAGGAAGACTTTTAAGGAGTTGTTGAAGTAGTATAGACCAATAGGATATAATCTCAATTCTCTTAATGTATCTCTGCTGCGTTATTTTGTGGAGCTGCAGGGATTCGAACCCTGGTCCGGTCATGTAGTCCGTATACTTTCTACAAGCTTAGTAAAACGCTTATTGTCGGGAATACACTGTTCGCTTTACAAAACCATGTATACCTTATTTCTGTCAATTACAACCTAATAAGAGTAGAAAATTCTCTTAGCACGAGGACCCGATGCATATGATGCCCAACAATAATCTATCGGATGTCAACCATGAAGGACAAAGGCCGCTAATTCCTAGAATTAAGCAGCCATGGCAAAGTTAGACTCGCCATTTAAAATAAAGATTATGAATTGGGATTTACGAGTGAAACTCACAACACTCGACTTGCCGGTATACTTACTATTCATGCCGTCAATTCCGGTCAGCCCCATTAAACAAAGAACGCATACAAAGATACCTAAATCCACTTAATTTTCGAGGAATTTTTGAATAATGAATTAGGGGTTTTGCACCAAATATCGCGATAATGAGCAAAAGCGCATTAGCTTTGCGGAAAAGTAAAACCATGTTTGCACGATTGATCTTATTTATTCTGGGGTGGAAAGTAGATAAAACGCTTCCTGAAGGCGTCAACCGATGTGTAATGATTGCTTCACCGCATACGAGTAACTGGGATTTCCCAATAGCTCGTGCGGCTTTTTCAGTTTTAAATATTCCTGTACGTTTTACCATCAAGGATTCCTGGTACAGGTTCCCTTTTAATATCCTATTTAATGCCTTAGGGGGTATCCCAATCAATCGTCGACCCAAATCGCCAGGGGAGGAAAGGCCAAGTATGGTAGAAGCTATGGCTGCCCTTTTTCAAGGACGCGATCGATTGGTAGTGCTGGTCACACCCGAAGGAACGCGTTCATACAGAGATGAGTGGAAGTCCGGGTTTTACCATGTGGCGAAAATCGCCAAAGTACCGATAGCACTAGGGTACCTGAACTACGAAAAGAAAATCGCAGGAGTAGGTAAAATCGTTCATTTAAGCGAGGATATGTCGGCTGATATGAAAGAAATTATGGAGTTTTATCAAGATATCCCTGGCAAACATCCTGAAAAGTTCAGTATCGACAAGCGCTATAAGCCTTGATTTTCTTGATAAATGGTTTGTAATACTGTTTGGCCTACAGCTTTAAGCGTGCGCTTATCAATAGCATCCAAATTATCATCATGGGTATGCCAATACCATCCAAATCCTGAATTTGTAGAGGCATCGTGTTGAATTATGTCAATCATCGGGATGCCGGTTATTGCATTAACATATAAGTGATCGTCGGTTATCGCATTGGTTTGGAGATATGAAAAGTAGGAGTTGTAACCTAAGGCGTGGGCAATTGACCAAACTCTATGCAGATACTCATTAGCGTAATTGACTGAGGTTCCTTCATGCGTAAACAGGGCGTTTGGTGCTCCAACCATATCCAACAATATGCCGAATTCTGCTTGATAATTAGGGATGTGAGGATTTTTTGACCAATATTGGGATCCCAGACAGTATGAATCGCGGACAAAAGGGTCTTCGCTGAAAGCTGGTTGGCCGTAATCCTCTGCATCAAAAAGTATGATGTCAATACCTATTTCAGGCGGAGTTAACTGCAGTTGACGAGCTATTTCTAAAAGCACAGCCACACCGCTTGCCCCATCATTGGCACCTAATATCGGATCGGTAAGGCCTTCCTCATCTTGATCCGCAAATGGACGAGTATCCCAATGTGCAGCTAATAAAATTCGTTTTTGGGCCGTAAGATTAAAACTGCCGATAATATTACTTGCTTTTAAAATAGTTCCGTCGTAGGCTTTAAGCTCAGCTTTTTGAACAATCAAAGTATCTGCGTAATGGCCCAATATTTTTTGTAGGTAATTCGCTGCTTCTTGGTGCGCCGCAGTATTAGGCACGCGTGGGCCAAAACTCAACTGTTTTTCCAATTGAGCAAAAGCAGAGTCTTCATTGAAAATCGGTGCTTCAGCCAATTGCATTGACTCCACTTTTTCTATTTCAATGGTTTGATTATTCGGTTTGCAGGCAAGGAATGCAAGAGCAATAAGGGATACAAAAACGATATTTTTCATATTTAACTATTTAAAAGCTATACCAATGACCAGCTTGTTCCGTCTTTGGTGTCTTTTATCTGAATACCTGCCGCTGCCAGTTCGTCCCTGATTTGGTCGGAAGTTGCCCAATCTTTATTTTGACGAGCTTGTTTTCTAATTTCAATAATCAAATCCATTGCTTTATCCAGGGTTTGAGAATCTTGATTGGCTTCGGGTTGTAGTCCCAATACCTTTTCAATGTAGGTTTTCATCGTTTGCTGTAAAACCGTTAACGCCTCCTCATGGATTTTTTCTAGACCATTACTCACCTTATTGACGATCGCGGCCAACTCAAATAGGGATGCAATTGTTTTTGGCGTATTGAAATCATCATTCATGTGTTCTTCGCATGCTTGGCTGTACTTTTGAATTTCACTGAGTAGCACTGGATTTCCATCAGCAGAGGCCGATAGCTTCCAAACATTCGTGTAAGCATTCATTAATCGTTGAAATCCTTTTTCGGAGGCTTCCAAGGCCTCATTGGAAAAATCGAGGGTGCTGCTGTAGTGTGTTTGAAGCATGAAAAAACGAACGACCATTGGGCTAAATCCCTTGCTCAGCATAGGATGACTCCCTGAAAACAACTCCATAGGAAGGAAAGAGTTGCCCTTGCTTTTGCTCATTTTTTCGCCATTTACGGTCAGCATATTACCATGCATCCAATAGCGCACAGGTGCCTTCCCATCCGCACCTACACTCTGAGCGATTTCACATTCGTGGTGTGGAAATTTAAGATCCATCCCGCCGCCGTGTATGTCGAATTCTTGACCGAGATATTTGGTGCTCATCACGGAACATTCTAGGTGCCATCCCGGAACGCCTTCACCCCATGGAGACGGCCACTTCATAATAGTTTCAGGAGCGGCAGCTTTCCAAATACCGAAGTCCGCAAAGTACTTTTTTTCACTTCCACCTTCTAATTCTTCGCGAGTTTGTTCGAGTTGCTCATCGATTTTTCGTCCGGAAAGTTCGCCATACTTATGGTCTTGCATGTATCGTTTTACATCGAAATATACAGAGCCATTCACTTCGTAAGCATAACCATTTGCTAGAATACGTTTGACCATTTCAATCTGTTCAATAATATGACCCGTAGCAGTGGGTTCAATGTTTGGCTCGATTAAATTGAAAAGTTTTGCAATGTGGTGAAATCCATTGGTGTACTTCTGTACGATTTCCATTGGCTCAATCTGATTCGCACGTGCCTTCTTTTCAATCTTATCTTCCCCTTGATCGCCGTCGTCCGTAAGATGCCCGACATCGGTTATGTTACGCACATAACGCACCTTAAAACCCAGATGGCTCAAATACCTGTAGACCACATCAAAACTGGTGAATTGACGCATATTACCCAAGTGCACCTCGTCGTAGACCGTTGGTCCGCAAACGTACAAACCAACGAATGGCGGATTAAGAGGAACAAATAATTCTTTCTTTCTAGAGAGAGTGTTATAAATATGTAAACCAGCCGACATGATGCAAAGATAGGCTAAAAGGAAGAGATAATCCATCCAATTTGAAGAGTAATCATCCGGTAGATTAGCGTTTTTTCCTTATTGAATTTCTATTGTTCTAGGAAGTGAATAGCGTCTTGCACGGATTCTTCAGGTAATTCTTCCATTGGAATGTGTCCGCATTCGGGATAAACAATTAGTTGGTTGTTTGGAACATTGGCGGTGAAGATATCCGCAAGTTTTAGTGGAATCCACAGGTCATTTTCTCCCCATAGAATTAGTGTAGGACAAGCGATTTTTTTTAAATCTTGTTTATCGCCTGTTTCTATTTGCCGAACTTTTAGGAAAAATGCTTTTCTGTTTCCCTTGCGAAGATTAAGATCTGCATATTGGCTGATCGTCTTTTCAGTTATTAAATCATCATTGTAGTACACCTCTTTCAAACTTTTAATAACAAAGGCTTTGGTATTGAGGTGTTCGATAATGTTGAATAACAAGTCGCTCTGAGCTAACTGAAAAATTAAAGGTTTCGGCCTTGTAGGATCAAAGAATCCGGATGGGTCGAGAAGGATTAGCTTTTTAACCCGATCTTTCAAATTGGAATTTGCGGTATAGTCCCAAGCGATATGTCCGCCGAGTGAATTACCCGCAAGGTAGAAACTGTCAATTTGGAGTTTTATAACAAATGAATCGATGAATTCTCGATAGGTAGCTATTGCGTAGTTATCGTCTGCAGGTGGAGTTGTAAGGCCTCCGCCAGGCATATCGATGCTGTAGCATGTATATTGTTGAGACAATTGATCTTCCCATGCTTCCCAGGTTTGGAGGCTAGATGATGTACCATGAATTAGCAGTATGGGTGTACCTTGTCCTTTCTTTTTGTAATGAACCTTCAATCCATTAATACTAATGAAGTTTGAGTAGTCATCGGTATACTTGGCTTTGAGTTCATCAATAGGTATGGGGTTTTTAAACATATAAATACCAAAGGAGAGGAGGAGCAGAAGGAGAAAACCAAAAACATACTTTTTCATGATTGTACTGTAAAGATATTGGTATACGTGAATCTACAAACAAACGAGCGGAATTTGTTCGGACTCTTAGTTTTTGTATAAACCTCCAAATATTATTTGGCAGAATATTAAAAAAGAGTTAACTTTGCAGTCCTTTAAAAATTAAGAGAAATGAAAAACGGAATACATCCTGAGAATTATAGAAAAGTGGTTTTCAAAGATATTTCAAATGATGAGGCTTTTTTGACTCAATCTTGTGCAAATTCGAAAGAAACTATTGTTTGGGAAGATGGAAACGAGTATCCATTGATTAAAATTGAAATTTCGAATACTTCGCATCCGTATTTCACTGGTAAGATGAAATTTGTTGATACGGCAGGACGAATTGAGAAATTCAAAAACAAATACGCAAGAAAAAAATAAGCATACGCTGTACGATATAATATTAAAGCCCCTGTTTCATCAGGGGCTTTTTTATTTTGTGCAACCGAACTAGGTTTTAAATAGCTTGGAATTATATTAATTACTAGAAAACGACGAATTATTTTAGGCTACAGTGGTGGCACGACTCCAAGTCGTGCCACCACTGTAAAAATACTGTAAAATGATTTAGACTAGTCATGTCAATGAGTAAGTGCTGGAAGATTTTTTTCTGTAATCCTAGCTGTCGATTCTATCACTTGAGGTGCTAATGTTTCTAATCTACAGCAGTTTGTAATATAGCGTCCAATAATTAAAAATATGGCATGGCTATATTCTTAAGCTCATTGCTTTGAAGTTAGTTACGCTAAGCATAGAGCACAAAAAAAAGCCTCCTGAGATTCAGGAGGCTTTAGAATTAAGTTTCTATGGGTTTACCACTTTTTCTTTTGCTTGAAATTGTTTCCACCTTTGATCTCATTTCCGCTCGGCGAACCTACGCGAATCATTGCACAACGGAAACCAATCTCAGAGGAAGACTCTTTTTGGTCTAAGTATCTTCTAGAACCAGGAGATAAGAAAAACGCTCTATCATTCCAAGAACCACCTTTGTATACTCGACTATCATCGTTTACTAAGGAAGAAACACCATATTGATACATAAACTCTTCACCATTCATTGAAGACTCATCTCCATCCAAGTAATCTCTAACATCACCTGTTCGGTAGTTTCTTCTTGTAGCTACTTCTTCATCAGTTACCAAACGGTACTCTAACTTACCTGTAGTATCGTTTTTCGCTGCTATGTTTCCTTCATCATCTAAAACGAGTGTTTTAAATTCGTTACCACGGAAGGTATTGAAATCATTGGCATCTTCAAATGTAAGCGCACGATAAACATCCATCGTCCACTCACTCACATTCCCCGCCATGTTGAATAATCCGAAGTCGTTAGGCATGTATGTGTCAACTGGTGCAGTGATTGATGCGTTGTCGTTTAAGTTACCTGCAAGACCCATGTTGTCACCACGACCTCTTTTGAAGTTAGCCAAGAAATCACCTTGCCATCCGCCTTGGTAATAACGCGTAGTAGTTCCATTCCAAGGATAAATTTTTCTATCAGTCACACGCTCCTCATCAGGATGTGGTAAGTTTCCTATCATAGCTAAAGCAGCGTATTCCCACTCAGCTTCCGTTGGTAGTCTATAATCTGGTAACAAAATACCATCGGTAAATTCAACTTTTCTGTATTCTTCACCGCTCGGATCCAAGTTTTTCATAGGCTTCTTACCTTCAATACCTTCGTATTGTCCAGCAAAATATGCATCTGTGTTAAAGTTGTCCGCATTCACTTGATTCGGATTCAATTCTAAAAATCCGTCTCTAACCATAATCATTTCGTTCACACGGTCTGTTCTCCACTCGCAATAATCCATTGCTTGTTCCCAACTTACACCAACTACAGGATAATCATCATAGGCAGGGTGAGAGAAGTAATATTCAACATACGGCTCATTGTAAGCTAACTCATCACGCCACACTTCTTGGTCTGGCTCTGCTGCTTTAACAATTTCCGGATAATCAGTTCCGAAGGTTCTATTCAACCAATATAAATATTCACGGTAATCAAGGTTTCTAACCTCCGTTTCATCCATGTAGAAAGAAGAAACAGTGATTCTTCTTGGAAAAGAATGGTGTTCATACATCACGTCCTGCTCGGTATTACCCATCATAAAAGTACCACCGGGAATAAGTACTAAGCCAGGTCCAGTTTCTTGGCCTAAATAATCCTTATCCTCAAATCCGCCCCAATCAGGATCATTGTATGCCCATCCTGTGGTTGAGGATTTTTCTTTGTTACAAGAACTCAAGGTAATTAAGCCTAAACTCATTACACTTAACAAAATTAAAACTTGGTTTTTCATTCTCTGGTTGTTTTTATAGAAAGTGTGCTAATTTATAACATTTTTTTAAAAATCTAAATAATATGGGCAAGATAAAAAACCTTGCACAGACTTCGGATTCAAAGAACTTTCTTCTTTCGTGAAATTAAACACAAAAGAGAACTCGTGAGAGCCAGCAGTTCCTTTAAGAGGCGATAAATTGATATCAAAGGTATACCCAAATCGCAGGATCCCTTTTTTGAATCCAACACCACTAATAACGGCATCGATATTGTTCATAGTATGTCGCATCCAAATACCGGTGTAGAAAAAATCATAACCTATTAAGCTACCTACGCTCATTTGGTTGAAATTGTTTTGATATACATATAAAACTTGGGGTGAAAGCCAAAACTTTTTCTCATAGCCACCTCCTAACTTATAAAAAGCTCCTCCATTAAGTGCTAAACGTGTTCGGTTCGTTTCATCTCCGAAGTAATCTTTTACAGGGACTATGTTGTGTGCAGCAATTCCGCCGTAATATCTGTTCGAGAAGAAAACTGCTCCCGCGTTGGCGTTGAAAAAGTGCTTGTTGAAATCTCCGGGCGGAATTTCATTCGTATTGTTCGGTACACCTATGCTCTGGAAAAAGCCCGTTAATGGGTCAATCTGATCAAAAAACAATAAATCGTACCAATTGATATATTGGTGATGGTAACTACCCCCTATGCCTAATTTAATTCCAAATTTCTTGCTTGCGCGAATCTGGAAGGAGTACATGGCACTTATAGAATTTTGTACAATTCGATTATTGGCAATCCGGTCAGAGGTCATCATAACACCAATTCCGCCGTGTAATTTTTCGATATGTTGATCGTAACTGATTGCGTAGGTGGAAAATCCTCCGCCAGGACCATCTCCCAGTTCGGGCCATTGATTTCTGTAATTGATGGCTACTCTCGGACCATAAGATATGCCCGCCATAGCGTTATTCAAGTGAAGTGGGGCTGCATAAAACTGACTAAACTCTACTTGCTGACTTAGAGCTAAGCTTGGTAGCAGTAATCCGATGTAAAGAAGGAAATGTGTTAGCTTAAGTTGGCTCATTGTAATCAATCGCTTACCTAACGTGCGATAGGCGTGTAAAATTATTAAACTATTTATTTTTATCGGCAATATAGACTTATTAATTGCGTTTGAACTGACACATGAGCCCTTATGTTAATTTTTCTAGAAGTATATTTGCGTCATGCGTAGTGTTTTGAGGTTTATACTCTTTTTTTCACTCAGTCTCAGTCATTTTGCACTTGCCCAAATTCAACAAGTCGAAATAGTTTGGGATAAAGAGGCTATCAATCCTTTTACTAATCAAAAGCTGGAAAGTTTTGATGGGGCTTATTTTGAGGAAAGGGATGGTTTTCTGCCTCACTATCATATTGAATTTCCTATTAATAGTACAAATGCTAGTGCCTCATTTAGCAATTTACAATTTGCCTCATTTAGCGGAAATCTGCCGGCTAAAATTGATTTAGGTGCTAATGTCGAGTTTACCACCTCAGTCGCCATAGCGCAAAAGCGAAGTAGTCTAAGTGTCAACTGTATTCCCTTGCGTCGAAACCCGTTAACAGGTCAAGTGGAAAAGTTAGTTGCTTTCACTATTGAAATCCAGCCAAATCCTGTGATGCAATTTAAGTCGACGAAATCTACCAAGACCACAAGTGTGCTATCCTCGGGGACTTGGCATAAATTAAGTGTGGCCGCTGACAATATTTACAAAATTGACTATCCCTTTTTACAAGCGAATAATTTGAGTACGCAAGTTTCGAGCTTTTCGCGAATTGGTGTCTTTGGACAAGCTATGGGGATACTACCAGAAGCCAATAGTGCTTTCCGAACGGATGATTTAGAAGAGATTCCGATAAAAATTATTGATCAAAACAATAATGGTTTGTGGGAAAATGGCGATTACATTTTGTTTTACGGCAAAGGACCGCATGTATGGAAATATGATACCACAAGTGGTGAATGGAGTCACACGGTAAATATTTACAGTGATGTGAATGGCTATTTTTTTACTCCTAATGCGGGTAATGGTTTACAGCTTACAACTCAAGTATCTTTGAATGGCCCAAATCTCACCTTGAATCGCTACGATTTTAGAACCTTTTTTGAAGAAGAACTTTACAATTTGATTTATTCCCAGCTGGCTAGCACTTTGGGATCGGGTCGTGAATGGTATGGTGAACAATTAAGTAGCTTTAATAATTCGCAAAGCTTTTCTATTGCCATTCCCGACATTATTAGTTCGGAATTGGCTCGAGTTAATATTCGTTATGCCAATAATTCATATACGGGGAATTCGGTTTTTTCCCTTAGAAACAATGGTTCGCAATTATTCAATACGACTGTACCGATTACTCCTGGCGGTGATTATCCAGCTGGTGGCAGCGCCACTTTGGACTCAAGAAATGTGAGCTTGAGCGCGAATAACAATTTTGAAATTGTATTCAACAATAGCGATCCACAAGCAAAGGGTTTCTTGGATTATATCGAAGTCATTGCTAAAGCACGCTTAAATTTGAGTGCCGCTTCGGTATTGTTTCGGGCTGTGGAAAGCATTGGTCCGGGAAATATTACCCAGTTTCAATTGAATAGTGCTACGAGTGCTACGGAGATTTGGGATATAACCCGCGGAACGGAAGTTTTTCGAGTGAATGGAAATGTAAGTAGCGGTCAGATGTCTTTTACTGTGGCTACAGATAGTTTACGTGAGTTTGTAGCGGTAAACACGGCGAGTAGCGATTTCCCAACGCCAAACTATGTCAAACCTGTTGCCAATCAAAATTTACATGGTTTAGCTCAGTTAGATATGTTTATCATCACTGTCCCATCGATGTTTGCTGCTGCGGATCGCTTAGCCAACTTCCACAGAAATAATGGACTTGATGTGGCTGTTGTTGAGTTAGAACAAATTTATAATGAGTTTTCTTCAGGTGTTCAAGATTTAAGCGCTATTCGAGATTTTCTTAAAATGTTCTACGACCGCGCTACCGGGGTGCTTGATGCGCCAAAATATGCTTTGTTAATGGGGGATGCTTCGTTTGACTACAAGGATAGAATTGCTGGAAATGAAAACATTGTGCCGACCTATCAAAGCCAAGAAAGTTTTTCTACTATTTCTTCCTACTGTACTGATGACTATATCGCTTTTCTCGATGACAATGAAGGGGTGGATATTACCAATTTAGCTAACCCGAATAAAGTGGATATTGCCATTGGTCGTTTGCCCGTAGACAACTTAGAAGAAGCGAATGGGGTGGTCGACAAAATTATCAATTATAACACGACAGCTACAATGGGCGATTGGCGTAATGTGCTGAGTTTTGTGGCAGATGATGAGGATAACAACTTGCATTTCGGACAGGTTGAACAGCTTACCAGTTTAAGCACGATAGAAAATATAGATTACTACAATATCGAAAAGATATATTTAGATGCTTTCTCACAGGTTAATGCTGCCGGGGGCGATCGTTATCCGGATGTAAATGATGCGATATTGCGGCGCCTGCGCACAGGTTGTTTTTTGATGAATTACACCGGACACGGTGGACCAAAAAATTGGGCACAAGAGCGGGTATTTAACATTGAGGATATTCGAAACCTTAAAAATGGAGATAAGCTCCCTTTGTTTATCACGGCAACTTGTGATTTTAGTCCTTACGATGATGTGGATGCTCATTCTGCCGGTGAAGTTTTGATCACGAATCCAGCAGGCGGGGCAGTTGCCTTAATTACTACCACTCGTTTGGTCTTCGCTTTTCAAAACTTTGATATGAATAGCCGAGTATTGGATTATCTTTTCCAAGATTATCTCGGAAGAAATCCGACAGTGGGAGAAATCTTACTTGAAGCAAAGAATGGGGCAGCACCAAGTGAGAATAATCGAAAGTTTGTCCTGTTGGGAGATCCTGCATTAACACTTGCCTATCCGGATCAAGAAGTGGTGACTACCGCGGTTAATGGAAAGCCTATATCGCAAATTGATACCTTAAAAGCGCTTAGCCGAGTGTTGATAGAAGGGGAAGTGCGCAACGCATCTGGTGTGCTCCAAACAGGGTTTAATGGTGTTGTTTATCCGACAGTTTATGATAAAGTGGCGACATACCAAACCAAAGGGCAAGATCAAGAAAGCCAAGTCGCGGATTTCGAATTGCAAAATAATGCTTTATTCAAAGGTAAAGCGAGCGTGGTGAATGGACGTTTTAGTTTCGAGTTTATCGTACCTAAGGATATTAATTATGCTTTCGCGAACGGGAAAATTTCTTATTACGCTGCGGATCTCAACTCAGTTACCGATGCGCATGGTTACTCGTATGATTTTATCGTGGGTGGAACTTCGGATAGCATAAGCGCTGATGACGAGGGGCCTCTTGTCGATGTTTTTATGAATGACAGCACCTTTGCTTTCGGAGGCTTAACTGATGAAAATCCTTTGTTGCTGGTGAATCTTAGCGATGAGAGTGGGATCAATACGGTGGGTAATGGCGTTGGTCATGATATTATAGGCTTGTTAAATGAGAACACACAGCAGCAATATTTATTAAATGATTTTTACAGCGCTAAACTGGATGATTTTACCCAGGGCAATATTGAATATCCTTTTAATAATTTGGAAGATGGGCGATATAGTGTTCGTGTGAAGGCTTGGGATGTAAATAACAATCCGGGCGAAGGCTATACAGAGTTTATCGTTGCCGGTTCGGCAGAGCTGGCGCTTCAAAATGTGTTTAATTATCCTAACCCTTTTACTACGAATACCTCATTTATTTTTGAACATAATCGACCCGGGGAAATTTTAGATGTTCAAGTTCAAATATTTACCGTTTCTGGCCGTTTAGTTAAGACGATTCGTGAGAATGTGCTCAGTGATGGCTATCGAGTGAACCCGAATGAAATTACCTGGGATGGTTTAGATGATTTTGGCGATTCAATAGGTCGAGGGGTTTATATTTATAAGGTTTATGTTCAGGGCGAAAACGGATATAGCGCTCAAGAGTTTGAAAAATTAGTTATTTTGCGATAATTTTATCGCCCATTATAGAGATATGAAAAAAATTATAGGATTAGCGTTTGTTTTGATAGCTGTTGGTTTTCAAAGCACAATTAAGGCACAGTTTCAAGGAGTAGATACGCAAGGCAGGTTAGTTATTACGTCAGCAGTTCCTTTCTTACGTGTAAACCCTGATGGCCGTTCGGGCGCTATGGGTGATGTGGGTATGGCCTTGAGCCCAGATGCCAATGCGGTATTTTCTAACCCCGCTCGATTGGCTTTTATGGATCATGACTATGGGGTTTCGTTAACTTTCGTTCCTTGGTTACGAGGTATCGCTACAGATGTTTACATGGCGGATTTAGTGGGATACTACAACATTAAAAGAAAGCAAACCTTAGCGGCTTCATTGCGCTATTTTAGTTTAGGACAAATTCAGTTTACAGACATTAACGGAGCTGAACTGAATTCTGTTCGTCCGGTTGAAATGGCTTTTGATTTAAATTACGCGCGGTCGTTAACCGATCGCTTTGGTTTGGCTGTTGGCTTGCGTTACATTAATTCAAATTTAGGTTCTACAGATCAGGATCGCTTCATTAGTCAAGCGGCTGCTGCAGATTTATCCATGTTTCAAACCAACCCATTGAAAGTAAAGAAATTGGAAGCGGTAAAAATTAATTGGGGACTGGCCTTAACGAATATCGGAACCAAAATGTCTTATTCGGCCAATGCATTAAATAAGGATTTCATTCCTGCAAACTTCGCTTTGGGTATAGGGTCTGAAATTCAAATAGATGAATATAATAAGTTTGGCATATACACGGATGTGAATAAGCTATTAATTCCAACGCCTGTTCCTGAGTTTTTAGAAAATGGAGACCCAAATCCTGACTATGACAAGGAAGGCGAGCCGGGTATTGCTGATTACAGAGAGCGGTCGTCAATAGGTGCTCTATTTTCATCGTTTGCTGATGCACCAGGCGGTTTTTCAGAGGAGATGGCTGAATTCACTATAGGAGTGGGTGCAGAATATACATACAATGATTTGTTCATGGTAAGAGCAGGTTATTTCTATGAAAACCCAACGAAAGGTGCCAGAAAGTTCTTGTCCGCTGGGGTAGGCCTAAAGTACTCCGTATTCCAAATGAATTTTGCTTATGTTATTCCAACTACAGCACAAAGAAATCCATTGGATAACACCATGCGTTTTACCTTATTGTTTGATTTTGATCGAGCTGGACCTGTGTCGAATGATCCGATTATTCCAGTAACGAATTAATCATTCTTCAAGAAAAAATTAAAGGCTTCCCTCGGGAAGCCTTTTTTATTCGATGTATGACTTATGATTTGCTTTGTCTTTCAATACTTTCGTTGTGAATTTTCTGGAAAAGTTCCAATATAAAAGTTTCGCTTAGTCCATTATTCTTTCCGAAAGCTAAAGCTCTTTTAACCGTTGCTGCCCACCGTTTGGGTTGATGGATAGCGATATTTTCCAATCGCTTGAAATCACCAATCGCTTGTGAAATATTCATGCGTTCGGCAAGTAGTTCGAGAATGTAATTGTCTAATCGATCAATTGCTGTTCGATAGGTGTCAAGTTGTGGGTACTCATCTGCTTGATTCGCTTCTTTTTGTTCAACTTGAAGGCGAATTAAAATTTCCCCCAGTTTTTCTGGAGTAATCTGCTGTGCTGCATCACTCCATGCTTTTGCAGGATCGTAATGTGTTTCTATCATCAAGCCATCAAAATGTAGATTCATAGCCTGTTGTGATAGCGGTGCTATTAAATTTCTTTGACCACCAATATGACTAGGGTCACAAATAATGGGAAGTTCGGGTCGTTGTCTTTTCAGTTCTATGGGAATTTCCCAATGCGGAACATTCCTGTACATCGTTTTATTATAGCTCGAAAATCCTCGATGAATCGCTGCTATATCTTTTACACCCGCCTGCTCAATTCGTTCTATCGCACCCATCCAAAGGGATAGATCTGGATTGATTGGGTTTTTTATCATAATCGGTACGTGTACACCTTTCAGTGCATCGGCGATATCCTGAACGATAAAAGGACTGACTGTAGATCGGGCACCAATCCAAAGCACGTCCACACCCGCATGGAGTGCATCCTCCACATGCTGTGCTTTCGCCACCTCAATGGATACAGGAAGATTAACCGCTTTTCCTGCATCCACTAACCACGATAGTGCTTTTTTTCCCACTCCTTCAAAGGAGTTGGGGCGTGTTCTAGGTTTCCAAATGCCTGCTCGAAGTAAATTTACTTGGGGAGCATATTGCTTGATTTGGGTGATGCTCTCTCTTAATTGTTCTTCGGTTTCAGCACTGCACGGACCTGCAATCACAAAGGCTTTCTTATTTTGTGTATTAGCCGTATTGGAAAAGTATGATGGCTGGACCATTTTTTAGTTTAGCAGTTTGCTAATAGAACAATAAACTAAGCCATATAGTTGCCTAATAAAGGCTATAACTTACGAACGAATCATACACGCTCCAACAGTCACGTTAGATCCTTCATCCACTAAAATGAAACTTCCTGTGATACGATTGCGATTGTAGGCGTCAAAGAAAATAGGCTGTGTGGTTCTTAGCCGTATACGTCCAATGTCGTTCAAATGAATTTCTTTATCATCCTCAAGTTTATGTAGGTTATTTACGTCCATTTTATAGACAACCTCCTTAATGATGCAACGACAGTTTCTTGAAGTATGAATTAAGGTGTATTTGCCATTGATTCTGATCGGATTCTTCTCATCCATCCAACAAACCATGGCGTCAATGTCCTGAGAGATCTCGGGCATATTTCCCGTGCGAACAATCATGTCACCTCTACTTACGTCAATATTATCTTCAAGCGTCATCGTAATCGACATAGGAGAATAAGCTTCCTCTAGCGGCGTCCCCGCCGTTTCTACTTCTTTTATTTTGCTTGTAAATCCACTCGGCAACACGGTAATATCATCGCCTTTTTTGAAAATACCACCTGCTACACGACCAGCATAGCCCCTGTAGTCGTGGTACTCATCCGAGTGAGGACGAATAACGGTTTGTACCGGGAAACGAGAATCGATATGGTTGTGGTCATTGGCAATATGTACATTTTCTAAATGATACATTAAGGTAGAGCCTTTGTACCAGTTCATGTTTTCAGACTCGTTGACAACATTGTCGCCAAGGAGTGCAGAAATAGGAATAAAGTTTACGTCTTTCACATTGAGTTTCGAAGCAAACTGCTTGTAATCATTTTTGATTTGGTTAAAAGATCCTTCGCTCCAGTCAACCAAATCCATTTTGTTGATACAAATCACAACGTGAGGAATTCCCAATAAGGAAGCGATTAAGGAGTGTCGTTTGGTTTGCTCAACAACACCGTGGCGTGCATCTACTAAAATGATTGCCAGGTTGGCTGTTGAAGCTCCTGTAACCATGTTTCTAGTGTATTGAATATGGCCCGGAGTATCAGCTATGATAAATTTTCGTTTAGGCGTTGAGAAGTAGCGGTAAGCCACATCGATAGTGATTCCCTGCTCACGTTCAGATTTTAAGCCATCAGTAACGAGGGCCAGGTTAATGTTTTCGTCTCCGCGTCTTTCGCTGCTCGTTTTTACGGCTTCCATCTGATCCTCAAAAATCGATTTACTGTCGTAAAGTAACCGACCGATCAGTGTACTTTTCCCATCATCTACGCTTCCAGCTGTGGTGAAGCGAAGTAATTCCATTTTTTCGTAGGACTCGGCGTTGAATATTTCTTCTTGCTTACTCATATCTCCTCTTAATCTTTACTTTTAAATCTGGCGTCTTAGTTCTTTTATCTAAATTCTTCCGTTACATTTAGAAGTATCCTTCTTTTTTTCTATCCTCCATTGCGGTTTCACTTCGCTTATCATCTGCTCGATTTCCTCGCTCAGTTTCCCGCGCTGCAGCAACCTCCTGAATAATTTTTTCAATAGTATCTGCGTCGCTTTTGTAGGCACCAGTAATTGTGGCATCGCCCATTGTTCTAAAACGAATGCGCATATCTTTAACCTCTTCCCCTTCTCGCGGTTGCACATGCTCAGTCACCGCTAGTATGGTTCCGTTGCGCTCAACGCACGGTCTAATATGAGAATAATAGGTTTTCGGTAATTCGATATTTTCTTTTGCGATGTATTGCCAAACATCTAATTCTGTCCAATTGGAAATAGGGAAAACTCTAAAGTGTTCACCAAAATGTTTTTTTCCGTTGAAGATGTTCCACAATTCTGGACGTTGATTTTTCGGGTCCCATTGTCCGAATTCATCTCGGTGAGAGAAGAAACGCTCTTTTGCTCGTGCTTTTTCTTCATCTCTTCTTGCTCCGCCCATTAAGGCGTCGAACTGATGATCTTCAATTGCTTTCAACAAAGCCGGAATTTGAGCTACGTTTCTACTCGCGTTTGCCCCTTTTTCCTCGATGGCCAAACCTTTATCAATAGCTTCCTGCACGGAGCCAACAATTAACTTAGCATCTAAAGTTTTCACCAAGTAATCTCTAAACTCAATGGTTTCAATGAAATTGTGTCCCGTATCGATATGAACCAATGGGAAAGGGATTTTAGCTGGAAAGAAAGCTTTTTTCGCTAGGTGCGTAAGCAGAATAGAATCTTTTCCGCCCGAAAACAAAATAGCTGGTTTTTCAAATTGAGCAGCTACTTCACGCATCACAAAAATTGCTTCTGCTTCTAGCTCACTTAAATGATTGATTGTATAGGACATAATATAATGTGCTTATTTTTTAGTTATTTGGGGTAAAACGAATGCCAAAACTTGATTGACTGAATCTTCAATCGATTGATTGGCCGTTTTCACGATAAGGTTTGGATTGGCGGGAATTTCAAAAGGCGCATCGATACCGGTAAAGTTTTTGATTTCTCCAGCTCGCGCTTTTTTATACAGCCCTTTCACATCTCTCTGTTCACAAACTTCAATGGGCGTATCCACAAACACGCCAATGTGGTCTTTATCGCCGATAATATCTTGTGCAATTCTTCTAATTTTTTGCGTCGGGCTTACAAAGCTACAGATCGTAATTACGCCTGCTTCGATGAATAATTTCGCTGCTTCGGCAATTCTCCGGATATTTTCGGAACGGTCTTCTTCACTAAAACCTAAGTTATTGCAAATGCCGGTTCGAATGTTGTCGCCATCAAGTACTTGAACGAAGAAACCCCGTTTAAAAAGCTCCTTTTCTAGTCCTTTGGCAATGGTGCTTTTTCCTGACCCAGAAAGACCCGTTAGCCAGATCATTCGGCTGTGTTGATTCAAGAAAGATTCTTTTTCCTCTCTCGAAATTAGTTGGTCAAAAATTGGATGTATATTATCAGCCATATAATGTTTTGAGAGCGCAAATTTAAGACTAATTTTATAGAATCTACAAGTAGATTGGGTTTTTGCACTTTGCTGTAGTTTTTCGGGATGATTAATGGCATAATCCGTAGTTTCGTAAAAAAAAGGAGATGAAAAGAACAGCGCTGTATAAAAAGCATGTAGAATTAGGGGCGAAGATGGTACCTTTTGCCGGATTTGATATGCCTGTTTCTTATTCTGGAATTAAAGATGAGCACATGGCTGTTCGCAATGATGTAGGCCTGTTTGATGTAAGTCACATGGGTGAGTTTGTGCTAAAAGGGAAGGATGCTGAGGCTTGCTTGCAATGGATTTGTAGCAATGATATTGCTCGAATGAAAAATATGCAGTGTCAGTACAATTGCATGCCCAATGAGCAAGGTGGAATTGTGGATGATTTGATTGTCTACAAATGGGATAATTCCGAATACAATTTGGTGGTCAATGCAGCGAATATTCAAAAAGATTTCGATTGGATTATGGGCCAAATTCAAGCCAAAGGTTTTGATGTCGATCTCAGTGATATTTCAGATGAATTGGCTTTAATAGCGGTTCAAGGTCCCAAGGCTAAAGAGCTTTTGAGTGGACTGACTGAATTGGCTTTGGATGATATCCCATATTATTTTTTTAATGCGGGTAAGATAGCCGGAGTAGAGGACGTGGTTATTTCTAATACGGGCTACACAGGAAGTGGGGGATTTGAGTTGTACGTTTGGAATAAGGACGCTGAAGCATTGTGGGATGCCTTGATAAAAGCTGGGGAATCTGTAGGAGTGAAGCCGTGCGGATTAGCAGCAAGAGATACTTTGCGTTTGGAAAAAGGATTTTGTTTATATGGCAACGATATCGATGACCATAGCTCGCCTATAGAAGCTGGATTGGGTTGGATAACCAAGTTTACTAAAGATTTCGTGCATGCCGAATATCACAAGGCCTTGAAGGCAGGAGGCTTAAAAAGAAAACTTGTAGGTTTTAAGTTAGAGGATCGAGGTGTTCCTCGGAAGGATTATCCCGTAGAAAGTGAGGCAGGCGAGGAGATAGGTGCAGTTACATCTGGTACGCAATCGCCGGTTTTGAACGAAGCTATCGGATTAGCTTACGTCTCGCTTGAACATTCAAAAGTAGATTCGGTTATTTATGTGATTGCTCGAAACAAGCGATTAAAGGCTAGGGTAGTTGCTTTGCCTTTTGTTTAGAAACTTCACCTAAAATAATCAATGGATCGTAATCCTATAGATAAAGATAAGATCACGGAAAATCCGCATAATTTGCCCTATGCGCACACACTTGGTTCGCCTGTTATTAAACCCGTGGACGAAGGCAAGGTAAAGGGGAAAGCCATGGCTGCCATGTATGAGCAAACGCAGAACCAAATGGATCAATTGCGGGAGCAAATGCAGCTTATTGCAGACCAAGCGCAGAAGTTGCACGACAGGGTGAAAATATCGGAAAAGATATATGAAGCGAAAATGGGTTTCGATCCGCTCGTGGGGCATGTCTACTTTCTTTATGTTCGTAAAAACGATGAATACCTGCTATCGATGGTAAGTCCGGAGGAATGGGGTAAATCCCTGCCTTTTAAAAGTTTCGAAGGCCGAGTAAAGCTTTTAGCTGACCATACTTGGGAATTGTTGCGTGACGATTAAACGATAAATTAGTGATATTGGTCACTTTAAGCTTATCAAGCTCGAGCTAAATTTGCGTTACAAAATTAAACAGTTATGAGTATCAGAGATTTAATAAATGATGAAAATGCTACAATAGTAGATGTTCGTACACCCGGTGAGTACATGTCAGGCAACGTGGCCGGTTCGATTAATATTCCATTAAATGAAGTGCCTAGTCGCGTGGATGAGTTTAAAGGGTTAAGCAGACCAATTATAGTTTGTTGCTTAAGCGGTGGACGTAGTGGTCAGGCGGCAGCTTTCCTATCCGCTAATGGAGTGGATGAAGTATACAATGGTGGTGGATGGATGGAAGTGAATGGAGCGCTTGCTTAATTAAGAATTAAAAATTAAAGATTAAAAATTAGGAGTTGTTTCTCCTGGTGCTTAAAAGAATGCTGGCTAGTATTCTTAATAGCTCTTCGATATCCTTAAGTAATCTACTGCCTTCGGTTTTTGATAATATTGCAGAGTCTGTCAGTATACGTATCCAATACTTGGTTTCTCTAGCTTCTTTGTAAGCAATTGATAGTTTGGCGTAAAAGTCTTTTCGACTTTGGCCTCCTATGGCTTCTTCTATATTAGCACCAATTGAAGTTCCTGCGCGCAATAGTTGCTTGCTAAGTACATATTCTTTGTGAACCTCTTGCAGTTTGCGGCAAACGCTCACGGTGTGGAGTGCAAATAAATAACTTTTTGTTTGAACGATGTTGTTTTTCATCACGCATGATTTAAATCCTGCAGAATACGTGAAAATTGTTCGAAAATTGGAACTATTTAGCCAATGCTTGAGGAAAATGATTTGGTGGAAATTCTTAATTCCTAATTTTTAATTTTTCATTCAATTTTAACTTTCGGTTAAAATTGCTGCAATGCCCGGAAGCGTTTTCCCTTCAAAATATTCCAGCATCGCACCTCCACCGGTTGAAACGTAACTTACTTTATCGTTGTAGCCAAACTTGTTTACGGCGGCTACTGAATCACCACCACCTACTAAGCTGAATGCTCCTTTTGATGTAGCTAAAGCTACCGCATCGGCAATCGCTTTGGTTCCTGCTTGGAATTTATCCATTTCAAACACACCCATAGGGCCATTCCATAGGATGATTTTAGATTCGAGGATAACTTGGCTAAATTCCTTTTGCGCTTTCGGACCGACATCCAGTCCCATCCATCCACTTGGAATATTTTCATTACTCGATATGTCCGTTTGCGCATCGGCTTTAAATGCATCGGCAATAACCGAATCAAGAGGAAGTATGATTTGCGTTTGGGATGCCTTCGCTTTGCTTAAAAGTTTCAGGGCCAAGCTTAAACGATCTTCTTCTACCAATGAAGCACCAACTTCAAAACCTTGGGCCTTAAAAAAGGTGTAGGCCATACCTCCTCCGATGATTATATTATCGGCAACGGGTAGAAGGTTTTCGATGATTTTGATCTTATCGGACACCTTTGCTCCACCTAAAATGGCCGTAACGGGCTTATCAGTACTTTGCAATACGCGATTGGCATTTTCTATTTCTGCGGCCATGAGTAAACCGAAGCATTTGTTTTCGGCAGCGAAATGCTCGGCTACAATAGCTGTAGAGGCATGAGCGCGGTGGGCTGTACCGAAAGCATCATTCACATACACTTGACCGTGTTGGGCCAACATTTGAGCAAAGTCGTCATCTCCTAACTTTTCTTCAGGATAAAAGCGCAGGTTTTCTAAAAGTGCCACCTCACCTGCTTGCAGATTTTTAGTTGTTTTAAACGCTTCTTCGCTCGCGCAATCGTTTACAAATAGTACATCTCTATCCAAAACATCTTCTAAATACTCAACGAGATATTTAAGCGAGAATTTTTCTTCCGCACCGAGTTCTACACTTTGGTATTCGAGTTTTGGTCGCCCGAGATGCGACATGATAACCAGCGATCCTCCGTCTTTGAGGATTTTTTTTAGGGTAGGAAGCGCGGCGTCGATACGGGTTGTATCGGTTATCTTGTTGTTCTCATCCAGCGGTACGTTAAAGTCCACACGAACAAGGGCTCGAGTTTTTGTAAAGTTGATGTTTTGCACGGATTGCATAAGCGAGATTTTATGCTGCAAAAATAGGCTTTTAGGTGAAGAAAGGGAAGAGAAACTTTTTTCAAAAAAAAATACAAACTTGATTGAAAAATTAAAAAACACTTTATATTTGCACTCCGTTCAGCGTTATTCCCATGGTTGGGAGGCCGGAACTACGAAGGAGAAGCGGATAAATGCTTCAATATT